>CEOA01050844.1_pt1 | contig 30631 bp, 25 predicted proteins | sample 530251 | NCBI WGS metagenome assembly CEOA01 (sample SAMEA2619838, study PRJEB7988) | marine metagenome | biome: marine biome (ENVO:00000447); feature: surface water layer (ENVO:00002042); material: "saline water (ENVO:00002010), including plankton (ENVO:xxxxxxxx)" | depth 5 m
GGGGCACCAACCCCACTTGAAGATCCATACCGCATTCAGATGAATCTTTCTCACACTGGATTCACAACAATGATTGGCCACAGGGCTCTGTATCAGCCAATTACGTTTGTCGAAGAAGCCACCATGCCTATCAACATGAGTTTTCTGAGTTGATTTTCAAAAAAATCCTTGGTACCTTCGAATATGAAGAAACGTACAAGGACTCCGAAAAGGCGTTCAGCCAAAAAAAAACAACTGGGGAAGTACGCTAGTTCTCTTGAGAAGTATTGTGCTGACCAGCTTAAAGAATACGGGTTAGCTTTCGATTATGAAGAACATCAGTTTGAACTGATGGAAAGGTTTCGATTCCCTAACAAGTATTTTAAGATGACTGCAAAGAGTAAGGAGATGACCGACAAGTCAGGGTCGGTCGTACTCCCTATCACATACAAGCCTGATTTCGTGGGCAGGGATCATGATTGGATCATTGAAACAAAGGGATACCTTCCTTCTCACCACGACTTTCCCATGCGGTGGAAACTTTTTTTACAGCATTTAGTTGGAAACCAAGCAAAAACGATTGTATTTTTAGCCAAGAACGGCGGTCAAGTGGATCACGCTATTCAGGAAATCCTAAAATCAATCAAGGATGGAGATATCTAAACTAAGCTGGTATTACTACCATGCTTGTGATAAGATTCATGAGATCGTAGACGATCTTTATGAGGCCTTGCACAAAGAGGAAGGCATTCCCATGGAGCTTACAGGTGAAGTAGAAGAGGCGATGGAAGGTGTGAGGACGGCAATCTACCACGAGTTAGATCTAATCAAATCAGCCGTCGATGAGCACGAGTCAGAAGCGAAGGACGTACAGTAACGCTACTGGCCGTGTGGCTGAGGTTAGGTTTATCAGGGCAGCAAGACATAAAGGACTCCTTGTCACCAAATCCACCCACACTGAAGACATACATGAACACATAGACTATTGGCTTGCTATGTCTTCAAACGGCAAAAGATGGGGGGTCGATGTAAAAGGAAACAACTTGCCTGATGAGATATGGGTTGAGTTCAAGAACGTCAGAGGAAACGATGGCTGGATGTATGGGGGCGCTACAATTATAGCTTTTGATATGCCTGAGGAAGGTGGGTTCTCGATCGTTGATCGTGAGGAACTCGCCTTTTTTTGTGAGAAGCATGTTCGTAACGAAAAAGTGACAAACAAGAAGGAAGCATACCTCAAAAAGTACACTCGGAAAGATAGGCAGGATGTCATCTCTATCCTTAAGTTACACGATCTCAAGTCGTTAATGTCTTATAGAGTTTGGGAATACGATCAAAGATATTGACTATCTTTATCGGTCCATGAAAACTAATAAACACAAAAGATTGAAGCGCAAAATAGACGCCCTTCTTGAGCAGAATGCTAAGTATCAAGCCGCCAATGTGTGTATTACGAACACACCTGACGAGCAGAAAAAGATCAATGATTACTGCGACAAAAACTTTATCGAACCGATCAGGCAGATCGATTGCAGGACATACGCTCTAATAGCAAAACAGAGCGACACATAATCATCATTATATAGGTTTTTCTTGGTTGTTGTTTAGGGCTCATCTAGTTTAGCCCCATGAGAACAACAGCACTGTTATTGACCTTGCTTGCTGCTGGATGCAGCACAGCACCAAAGAAACTTTTCGTTCACCCAGAGAAGTACAACTGTGATTTGCTTATCGCCACTAAGTGGGACGGTAACCATCCAGTTAAATACTTTGAGTGTGAGATTTTGTTGGGGGCCACTGAGTATGACTACATGGGAACGGCCTACACTCTTGTTGAGACTGACGTACCTGACGTCTACGTCTTGAGAGTAAGGGTAGAGCGCCCGTAACTTTTTTACGTTAAACAACGTACCAAAGGTATGTGGTCAACTTACATAATGGATTTGCTTCTTTTGCTTCAGGCGTATGGTTCATCTCCCGATCCCGAGGATGATGCGTATGCGCTGGACTTCAATAGCAACGGCATCATCGACATGGTTGACTTTTTAGAAATGCTGTCTAGACAGCCTCCAATAGTCTAAGCATGAGTGATTTTAGCCCCGACAAACAATACCACCAAGTCGTGAAGGCAGTAGTATCAAAGGACTTTAAGTTTATCCACGTCGATGCTGGGATAAACAAGAATGGATTCCAACGGATCTTTACGGAAACAAGTGAAGAAGAAGTAGCTCACTGCTACCTCTACCCAATCATCGAGAAGATGGTTAGAGAGGAGTTCTACGACCTCAAAGACATGGCACTCACCATCAAGGTGACGTGGGTTTAAAAGTCGTTGAGTATTACCTCATCAATGGCTTCTTGAACATCTTCTTTTGATGCCTCCATTGACATCATGATGTTTGCTTGAAACCTTTTTACCTCCTCTCCCTCGTTGAAGACAACGATGGTTGGGACTACAACAATCTTGTGCTCTCTTTGTAGTTCAGGAGAGGCCACAATGTCAACTCGACTTGTATAACAGTCGTTTAAATCTTCGATCCAGGGCACAGTGTTTGATGCGTTGAAGCTCGCGTTGAACTCAACAACACAAATGCCAGAACTGCATACCTGATTATTTTCTGCAGGCGTTACAAAAACCGCCGCCAGAAATAATGCAAAGCACACATACAGGGTTGATATGAGTTTCATTTGTCATTTTAGTTGGTCTATTTTCTCTTCGATGCGCTTGATATCTTCTTTGATTTCAGTCACATCTTCTTGAGTCGTCATGATTGTTTGGCGAACCAGCTGATCTTTCATGTCAAACTCCATGCGCGTGATCTCTGGCTCAGCAGGAAGGGGCAGCTCCTTTGCCTCAGCAATGTCCGCTTGCAACGCAAACCACATAGCCACAACAGTGCCTATCCCTGCCGCAACCATCCCAAGCGTCTTGAGATCGAGCGTTACCTTAGTGTCTTCTCCAATTTGTTGTGCCATTACAATAGTATGTAGTTGAGTCCCACAGAGAAGTCATGCCACTCTCTGTTCCAGTATCTGTTGTATTTGCCCTCTGCAAATATACCAAAGCTCTTGGTAAGCTTAGTTCCGAACACCAAACCAAAGCCCAAGTCTACCCACTGACTGCTGTTCACGAAATTGTGGTAAGAGTATTCATCGCCAGTGTCAAGGTGATAAGGCATCACGTTACCCCACGAGTGCAGCCAAAAGTCCTTTTCGTAGTGGTAGAAGTCAAACCCCAACACCGCTGAGTAAAGCCACTGGTTGTCCAGCTCTGCTCTTTTTTCAGATACGTATTCGTCAATCACCTGAGGTATCACCACCTGCTCCCATACCGCCTGATCGTTTGCAACCATCTCTCCATCTGGGGAAAAGAACTCTCCTGTGTTTACATCAACGCTGTACCCCTGCTCCAGAGCCAGTGCTGTATAGTGTATTTGATTGTTGTCCAACAACCATATCTGAAGAGGGTCGTACCCGTATGGCTGAGAAATCCTTTGGACCACACCAGCGTTGAACGACAGCTTTTTACCAATCTTTACTCTGAGTCTTTCTGAAGCCTCAAAGTATCTGACGTCTGCGAACCCGTCCTGAAGGTATTCTGTTTTTACCACCCAGCTATCTGCGACGTATCTGGCAAAGTAATCTTGATCCAAGAAGTTTTTACCCTGCTGTCTGCGCCAGTCAGCCTCAGCTAAGAACTCAAAACCGTCGTACTTACCTACGGTGGCTGCATCGCCGTATGTCTTCTCTGTGCCGTCGTAAAACACGTTGGCTCTGTTCTCGTAACCAAACCTTGCAATCTTTCTTACCCCTAGGGTCAGAGAGTAATCAAACGGAGTCTCTACAACATCAGTGGTGAGCGGTCCTGTGGCCACGGAAAAAACATCTTCGTCCGATACAGAGTTACCTCCGTTTACAGCTGCATAAAACGTAGCTCTTCTCAGCACTTCTTTGTAGAAGTTGCTTTGGCCGTTTGCAACAAAAGGCAAAACAAAAAGAACTATGGCGGCTAAGTGTTTCATGCCTTTGACGAAAGTCTAGTTCTTACTATGTAATTACCGTCTTGATCCATGGTTGTCTTTGACCCAAGACTCATTTCTTCAGCAGAAGCCTTGCTAGCCCACATTTTTTCTGCGGCTTGCCGACTACTGCTTTTGCCAATGGCGCCTTCGTATGCAGTGCTGTAATCTACTTTGTTTTTTTTCTTCTTTCTAACTCTCATTGTCTTATGATTGTTTCTCTCTTGATTACACCTTTGTAGTTAGCTGTGACAACATAAAGGCCTGGAGATGGTAGCTCTACGGTGCTGCCCGTGGTTGTCGCAACAAACCTCCCCCTAGCATCAAACACCTTTACTCTTGTGCCTGTGGGTGCTTGAATGTTTACGATGCCAGACGTAGGGTTTGGGAAAAAGTGCAGCTCTGATCTATCAACAATATCAACTGAAGTTACTCCCTGCTCGCAGTAGTCATACATCTGCTCACACACTCCATCCCACGCTGTTTCGCAGCAGTACGGGTCAACCTCTATAACCCATGAGTAGCAGTAGTCGTTAGCCCAGTATGGCTCTCCTGGTCCAGTCACACAGCCAGCATCATACAGGCAATCATTTGTCGGTGTGTTTGCGTCTTCGTTGTAGTTGTAAGCGTATATGTCCATGCACCCCTCAACAACGTCTATGCAAGAGTCAATGTCCACGTTGGCTTCTGGATCGTAGTTCAAGGCATCTGGATCTGTGCAACCGAACAGCGCTAGGGTAAGGCAGCTGCCGTCATCGTAGTCGGCTTCATAGCCTTGAGTGTAGTACTCTAAATATCCAGCCTGAGTGCATCCAGCGTTGTAGTAGCAGCTGTTGTCGTCTGCGTTTGCTGATGAGCTGTAGTTCTGTGCGAGATCGTCGGTGCATCCGTAGACAAAAGGAATGCAGCTGTTTCCGCAGTAAGGAGTTACCGTGTATGTGTTTGGGAAGGGTGTGATGCTCCACTGCGAAACATCGATGAGGGTATCACCTGTTGGGCCCACAAGCATGAAACCGCACTGAGCCACTTGGTTTTGAGACTGAGGAGTCGTAAAGAAGAACAGCTCTATCTCCTCCTCAGATGACAGATACACATCAAAGGTTTCTTCGTTTCCGTCATTCGGCCCCATTTTGTACTGAGGAGATGTCCATCCGTCTTGGTAAATCCCAAGCCAGCTCCCAAACCAACCGTCTCCAACACCGTCTGTAATCGTCAGCGTATAAAAACAAGAGTCTATCGCATCTTCTGTGTTTGCAAGTGAATCGTAGTTGAAGTATGAATCATCTACGCACCCATACACAGCGAGAGTCTCACACAAGACGTCAAGCTGGATCGTTGCGTCTGGGTTGTACTCCAGGTAGTCTGGGTCTCCGCACCCCACCACATCTTCAACGCCAATACAAGCAGGGGTGTTAAAATCTGTAAACACAGTGTATCCGAAGTCTGCTTCAGGCAACTCCCACAGAGTGTCTCCACAAGCCACGACAAGTGCTGTTCCGTCTTGACCACCCCACTGAGAAGCCCCAAGTCCGTCACCAAAGCTGTCAGATATTTCTACCTCAACAACATCGCCTACTGTGGCGCATGTAGAGAACGCCATCGGAACCCCAACAACTAGCTGAGACACATCCCCGATAGATACGTCCAGCAGCTCTTCGCCTGACGTTACGTTGTAAACATTGAAGCTTGTCTCTTCAGGATAGTTGTCTGAAACAAGAATGGTTGTAATCTCTGTCTCCCAAGGCTGGCAGTTAGCCCCAAGTCCACTACACGATCCGTTGTCAAAGTTTGCCCAAGGACTCCAGTTGCTAGCGTTAGGATTTGTACACCCTGGAATAGCACCACAGGGCAGACAGCTTTCCCAGCAAAATGGAGGCAGCATCATGTCCCCCTGCACGTTTATTGTTCTGTTGACATACCCAAACTCATCGAACAAAAAACAAGGAGACTCAGAAACGCCTACTGGCAATTCCTGAACCTCCCATTCGTCAGCAGAAAACTTCCAAAGGTGTTCTCCTTCTGGCATCTCTACTGTGACCTCCCAAACGCCATCCCCGTCTTCGTCAGACATGGGCCAACAATTCCCGCACCATGCGTTAGCCGATGAGTTTACCTCTGGGATGTCTATCTCAGGCGGATGCGGTCCATTAAGATCCAGCCTGAAGGTAACGTCATAAAGGCAGTTGTTCGCGTCGAAATACGCTTGTGGGTTGTAGTTGTTCGCGTCTTCATCCATGCAGCCAGATACTGGCGGAGGACATGGCAATAGGTTGAAGGGTACAGTTACCTGTTCTGATGCAAAGTCATATACGTATGTGTTGACTCCGCAGCTGTTTTCAAAACCAAACCACCCCTCTCCGAACTCGCAACAAATGCCATCTCCAAACTCGTCGTTTACCACTAGGTTGTACTCACCAGCTGGCAGGGTAATCAGCTGCTCAGTGTATGAGTTTGACTCGTATGGTCCTCCAGCAGCATATATGCTGTCAGAGCCAACCATATAGATCTCCCAGGTGCTCTCACCCCCGTACTGATCGGCTTGAAACTCAAAGTTTATCCAACCTGTTTGGGCCGAAGCCAACATCGGCAACAAAAATAGCAAGGAGATTATCCGCTGCATGACTCGCAATCCTCTGGGTTGTCGATGTTGCAGGTGATCTCACCGTCTTCAATCTTCTTCTCTTGCTTCTTGAGCTTGTCTTGATCCAAAAAGCTGATATCGTCGAAGTCCTCTTCCATGTTATTTTTTGGCTTTTTCTATGGTTCTGCCTGCGAAATACGCACCGAAAGCAGTGAGCATCAGGATTTCAAGCAAAGATACGTAGGAATCTTTTACGTTAAATGGCCAGTTGTCCATGCTGTCGGCAACCATGGTCACCATAAACATGCTCATCAAAGCGATGAGTGTCACTGGCCTGATGAGCTTCGCCAACTTTACGTCGCTCCCCATGTCAGCCTTCCATCTTTCGGTGACATTTTCCTGAAACTTTACCTCTGCATCGATGGCAGCTTTGGCTTCAGCTGGATCAATATTGGGCTCTTTGTCTATGAGGTTTTTGACCACACCAAGGCCACCGCTGTCAGGCAGCAGATCGCCTACAACATCAAGCACGTTAGGTGCTTTTGACTTGAGCCACTTGCCAAGGCCCGTGTCTTTAATCTTTTTTCCCTCTGAGTTTTTCATATTGCTCATTAAAGTTCATAACTATACTTCTTTCTTTTTCTCTTAACTCCTCTATCCTTATTGTTCTCTGTGCGTAATCCTTTATGTTCAAGGCCTTTCTTTTTTGAGCCCTGATATTTTTAAGTTGCTTGTCAAAGAAGTCAAGCCTTTGATTTAGGAGGAGAACACCATCATATCTTCCTGGGTCGTCTCTCCTGCCCGCTTTCATCTCAGACCTCAGGGACTTAATTATATCGCGTCTCTTTCTGTAGTCCTCAACGTCCATGAACTTAGATGGCTCACCGTAAAGCAGCCTCAAGAATGGAATATCATTTGCCTCTATCTGCACGTCAGTGTCGGAAGCCTTAGCTGCCAACCTTCTGGTAGCCTCTCCTGTTCTTGTAACAAACTTACCCGCACCTCCAATAAAGTATTCGAAGAAGTACCAGTAAGCATCTGGGTTGATATCTATATCCCCCTTGACTTCTGTTGATCCACCACTAGCTTCATTCAACCACCTAAAAAACTGTTGAACAGATTCTGGAGATCTAAATGACAATGATGACTCAGGCTTTTGCAAACCATACGGCAAGTTCTTGGCTCTAACTGGAGTGCCAAAGTATGTTTCGTTGGCCATATAGTCTATAATTGGCGTAAAGAATGTTGGAGTTATTGTTTTTCCAACTTTTGTAATCAAATCTTCAGACTGACCAAAACTTACTGGAGAGAAGGAGTTTATGGTTGACGATATCATTTGGAACATCGCCTCGTCTATTTCTTTGTGTCCCGCACCGACCTCTACAGATAGGTTACCTAGGTTAGCAAAGACGCTAAACCCATAAGGCATAGGAATTTTGTAGTAGTTTTCGCCATCAGGCCTCATGATTATGAGGTTTCTTTCTTTTATGTAAGCGGGGATCTTGTTGTAGTAAAGCTCTCCATCTTCATCCTCTCCAGACATAGCGAGACCCAACATTGTGAGAAGACCATTAAACACAGTGAGGGCAGCTGCCATCTTCTGTGCGTTGTTTATTCTGTCTATGGGTCTTCTTCGGCTTCCGTCTGGATATGTTGGCTCCTTGAAAGTGAGCAAGGATTTACCTAATCTTGCAGTTCCCTGAACAGAAGCATTGAAAAACAAATATGCCGCATTGATAGCCTGTCCATATTCGCCAGACTTGTTAAAGTTCACGGTAATGTTCTTTGCCAGCTGTGCTGCCTTCTCCCTGCCTACACCCTTTTCTCTTGCAGCAATGTATGCTGACAGCCTGATGCTATTTTCAAAGGCATCATTTACTCCCTCAATAGTATCAAGGAAGTTTTTCCCCTTGCCTAGAATTTCTTGCATCCTAGTCTTCTCACCAGTCTTGCCTTCTAGGTCTTTAGCTATGTCTGACAATGGCTTTGCATAGCTCCAACCCGTCTTTCCCCCGTCTTCTCTGAAGTCGTTGTAGTACCGCTCTATCTCTGGGTTGTCTTTAAAAACTTTTTTCAAAGCCCCCACCTCATCTCTAGTCAAGGCTTTCAGAGTTGCTGGCACCGTCTTAATCATGTCAGCAATAATTGCATTGCCTTCTACAAGTCCTCCTGGGATATCAGCCTCCGCCGCAGCGTTGAACAGGGCGGCTTGGATATCTCTAGAGAAATTAGACACCATGAACTCTGGGTTCAAAGTTGTAAACGACCTTCTCAACCAGTTAGATGGAGCTCGAAGAACTCTAATTAAGGTGGTTGTGGCTGGCAGATTTAGATTCCTTAGTGTCTCAGCATGGCTGGCGTCCTTGAATCTAATAAACTTCTGCTCACCGCCCACTCTAACACCAACAGAATGAGGGTCTTGTTGTCTTGCTTTTTCTGCATCAACAATTCTCCAAACCTTTGGGTTGGGGTTTTGTTCAACCAAGTTGTACAAAGATTGAAGAGCCTCATTGGTTCTTGACTTAATATGTATCGAAGCGTTTTGAGCGATTACCTGGGCTAGTATATCTGTTGCCTCTGTCTTTCTGCCCTCCGCCCTTTTGGTGGTTGGCCCAAACACAGAAAGTCCAGCCCCACCCGTTGGGTAAGAAGAATCAAATGACGTTTCTTCATCTGTTGCGATACCAGATAGAGGCGTGTAGTTTTCATACATAGCCTCAAATGCGTCAATGGTTTCTTTTGACTCAAGGCCAAAGTTTACCATCGTGTCTCTAGTGTCCTGCTGAATCTCTCTAACCATCTTGACGATGTTGTCGTAGGCCTTTTGTTTGCCTGATGGGATAGCGTTTATAATCTCTTTAGCCCTAGCATTGCTCATTCCAGATCCCTCAGTAATTTTACCTTCAGACCTTTCACTAATCAGCTGGTTTCGTTCAGGAGCATGTAAAGCATATAGGTATTCTGATATTTCACTTGGAGATATCTTGTTTGCTTTGAGCTCACTTGTAATACCGTCAACCTTCTCGTCAAGTTTACGCAGATCCTCTGCTGCCTTACCGTACATGAGCTCTTCGGCCATGCGGAAGTCTTGAGTTCTATCTATTTTGCCTCTAGCAGTCTCTACATCCTGCTGTATTTTGAAGATGTCTACGTATTTGTCTTGAAGCCTTTTGATCCACTTGTTTCTCCACTCTTGATAAGAGTTGAGATCCGACAGTTCGAATGTACCTTGGTCAGTACGAATAGACGTAAGGCCTCTTCCCTCTCTGATAGATGCGTTCCCATCATAGTCATTTCTGACTGAGTTCATCTCAATCCGACTATATCTGTTGCGCTCCTCCATTCTTTGGTACGGAGTTTTGGTGTCTTTGGCCACCCTTATCCCTGTTTCTGGATCGGGCTCAGTGGTGGGGACTAGCTCTGGATCTTTAAACTGATCTGGGTCTAGTCTATCAAGAGTGTATTGCTCCTTCAAAACCTCTAAATCGCTAACCTCTCCCTTGACAACAATAGCCCCTGCAAAACCATAACCATCTAGTTTGACGGCTCTTATAGTTCCTTCTTTAAAGTCAACAAACTCTTCTCCGCCTTTTGATCTTGCTTTAGCGCCTTCTACTACCTCTACTTCGTAGGAAAAAGTTTTGTATCCTATAAGAGTGCCTGCAGCTTGATTGCTAAGAGACGGGTCGTTAAAATACTCTGCTATTTGGTCGTCCATTTTAAGAGACGGGTGGGGTATTTCTCTTGCCATCTCATAAGATTCATGCCCCAAAAATTCTTCCAAAAGATCCTCTGAAAATAGACTTTTTCTGGCCTCAAATTGATCTGGAAGCTTTTCGTTAAAATTGATTGCTACATCTATTATTTCTTGAAACTGTTTTTCAGTTGTAACAGGGCGATCAAATTCAGGTGAAGAAAATAACCTTGCGGTTTCTGGAGACAACCCCTCGTATTGTTCAGCCTCAGCTTGTTTTACCATTGATCTAATAAGTCTCTTCCCTGTTGAAGTAAACTTATTGTACAATGCAGGACCAGGCAAACCAGCCTCCCTATCTTTAGACCTTGCCAAAAGGCCATTTAAGTACGCTTTAACGACATCTGGGTTGCCTCTTGTGGCTTCGGGGAGAAGCACAGTAAATCCAGCCCCAAACTCTCCAGAGGTTACACTGTTGTCTTGTCTGTAGCGTGCCTGAGCTTCTTTTCTATATGCCTCTATGCCTTTTTGGGCGTGACTAAAGCTGACGTGGGTAGATAAAACTCTTTCCCCTTCTTTGAGTTCAGGAATGTCTGTCTCGTCCAGCCTCTGAACCGCTCTAATGCCAGAGGTAATTCCTTTTTCTTGATTGGGCATGCTTCTATCATACCCGAAGAACTTCATAAATAAATTCTTTATTCTTTCGATATTACCCTCTTTTAAATCAGCAAGCTCTTCATTAGACGCCACGTGATCGGGCTTACCTAACTTTTCAACATTGAGGTCTCTAAGAGCAAACATACCTACGGTGTCTCCAGTCTCTGCCTGCTCAAATGGCACTAGTCCAGTAGCATTTACAATGTCACCATCCATAAGCCTATTAAGCTTCCCTGTGACTCCGCCACGGTCTGGCTTGTTAACTCTCTCTTGTACCTCTTCTTTTGTAAGCCCCATATCAATGGCAGCCTGCAAGTTTTTTTGCTCAATAACTGCAGCAACGTACTTGTCATTTGCAGTCATCTCATATAGAGGCTTGGTTGCTGGCGCAAACTCCCTGGCATTTACAAGCCCATTCCAAGGAATTGTGTCAAATAGCTTCCTGTTGGTGTCATTGATGTCTTTTACTCTGGCAAGAATATTTTTAGAATCTTTTGCTTTTTGAAAAGACTCTTGTCTTTGTCTCTGCCTAAAAGTTAACGGCAGATCCATAGGGACTATCTTGCCATTCCGATCAACCTTTGGTCTTGGCGGATTAACATTGTACTTTTTACCATCTTTGATAAAGTACATGTTGGCAATTCTTCTAGACACTTGATTGCCAGTTTGATAGTTGTACCAGTTCCTGAAGTGAAAGTAGTCATTTACCTTTACTGACTTCTCTACACTGTACGTAGTGTATCTGCTGCTAGTCAAGGGTAAGTCGCCAGCACCAAGAGTTGGATAGTGAGTGTAGAATATCTCAGTGTCTTTTAAGTAGTTAAAGTTCTGCTTTTGCCTAATTGACGCCATGCCAGGTGTCACATCAATGTCTTGGGTGCTTTTAGATAGAGCGTCGTCCTGTGAGGTTTCCACCCCCTCGGCCCCCTCAACAAGCTGATTGGTGTATGCCTCAAGCTCTTCAGGGGTCATGTCGGCAGGGTCCTTGTCAGGAGTTACTGTTTCTTGAGCTACTTCTGTTTCAGGCTCTGTTTCTGCCCGTGTCTCAGGTTGTACTTGAGTTTCTACTCCCTGTGCTGCATCTCTAAACTTGTTGGCAAGTCTCAATAGCGAGTCGTCGGTTTTTATAATGTTGCTTTTAGCTCCGACGCTTTTAAAAAATCTGTTCAAAGCAGACTTTATCCTAGACTTTAAGGAGGAGAACGAAGAAGGATTTTGAGCGTAGTTTACCAAGAAGAAAACAATAGACTCTTCTTGCATTGTAGCATCACTCACACCCTTATAAAGCCTCTCTCTTTCATCAAGAACTTTCTTTACTTCCTGAGCAGCTTTTGACTTGCCCTTAGACATATCAACCAGCTCATTGTAAAGTCTTTCTCTAGACTTAGCTTCCTTTCCGATAACATCTTTCAGCACCCCGTGACTAAACTCCTCTAGCACATCAAGAGCATCGCTGTCTTTGTGTAGGTGAATCGTACCGTTTAAAAAATACCCACCAAGTCTTGCTTTTTTTCCACTCTGCTGGTTCTGCAACTCAATTTGGTCAAGTTGTTGAGCCACCTCGGGGTCAACATTTCTCAACGACTCTGTGTTTCTGTGGTATCTAACCTTGATACCCTTAAGTCCCCTTTTCCCAAAGGCATCAATGACTTTGTTTATTTTAGAGGCAAGGGGTATAGATATTTGGCCAGCACCATCACCGACTACTTTAGTGTCCTTGAGGTCAAACTTCTGAGCTTCTTCTGCATTTAGCTCAAAGAAGCCTTGCTCCTCTACTGGTTTGTCTGCTTCTTGCTCGGCCTCTGTCTTTACTTCTTCCTGTACAGGAGCTTCCTCTTGTACTTCTGGCTGAGTTTCAGGCTCAGCTACTGGATCGAGAACAGTGTTCTCATCAAACAAAGAAAGCTGAACAGCCTCCTGCTCTTGACCCTGAGGTGCCTTCTCTGTAGGGACAGGGATATCCTTATGGATATCTTTTTCAGACTTAGGCACCTTCCTTGTCTTTGTTTCTGCCTTGGTCTCTGCTGCGTTCTCTACAGTTGGGGGTGTTTCAACCTCTTCCTTAGACTGTTCCTCACCCTGTCTTGCCTCTACACCAGCTTCAATCTTAGCCTTCCTATCTATGGCGTTCTTAAGCCTAGCTTCAAGAGCAGTACGCTCTTCAGAAGTAACCTTGTCTCCGTTCCAGTACTTGCCTGTGTCTAGAGTCTGTTGAAGATTAGATATTTCCTGATTGTACATGATGACTGTCCTCTTCTCTTCTGGAGAAAAGTCCTCGTACATTTTGTTTTCTGCATTGGTGATCACATTGGATCTAACCATTGCATTCATCAAGTCTTTTTCTAGCTCTTTTTTTCTAACGGGGTCTGTTTCAGCTTCATAGTCCTTTCTAAGCTCGGCTATCGCCTTCATTACGTTAGACCTGTCGGACATAAACTTAATGTGCCCCCTGTGAGAAGGCAGCTGTGTAACGGCGATTGGACCAAACCCACCAGCCATACCAGCAAAGAAGGCATCACCTACTTCGCTGAAGTTTAGGTCTTTAACATTTCTGCCCATTGCGACATTGTCGGCAGCATCAATAGCCCAGTTTGTTATCTCTACCAACCCCTCTTCAAGCCCTTCAATAGCGGTGTTTCCAATAATTTTACCAGACAAACTACCTGTCAGCTTACCAGCAAGGTCTTTTCTAGCCTTATCTATAGCTGCACGTTTTGATCCTCTTAGTGTTTGCTTTGCAGTTTTTAGAGACCCTTTCACAAGGGCTTCAGCGCCGACACCAAGGCCCATCATAATCCTTTCCATTACGACTTCAGTCGTAGCCTTGGCAGCAGATGTAACAGCCGCTTCAGTAATGCTCAGATGTGGAGAGTAAGTCCTAGTGTTTCCATAGCTTTCTCCAAACACATCAATAGCTAAAACAGCTGGGTTTATTATATACTCTGCAATAGACTTTATGCCATCGACCATTACTCTGCTGGTTTCTACGGTAGTAGCAGCTAGGTAATCACCCATTGATATGTCCCCTCTCCATGCAGCCGCAACCCTTTCTGTGCTGCCCATAGAGTATGCCTCTTCAGCCACCTCAAGATCTTCGTAAAAAAGCTTTTCGCGCTGGGCGTTGGCCTGATTTGTTTTTCTAATCTTTTCCTGATAGTACTCTGAGGTTACTGAATCCCCATAAAGACTCTTAAGACCAGCCCCCTCTCCGAACACATCAGCCTGAAATGCTGCCATGCCAGACACCATGTTAGAAAAACTTAAGTCATCAAGAAGGATGCTGCCAAATCCCACCTCCTCATCTCTCATGCCTGGGATCTGCTGGATAAACTGCTCTGTCCTCTTGTTAAAGTCCTCCTCGTTCCTTTCTACTCTTTCTACAGACTCTCTTAGGAACAAACCAAAGTCTGTTTCACTGTTGATGTCGTACTCAATGTCTATACCTAAAGACTTATTAATCTCGTTGGCCTTGCTAAGAGCCAGCTGATAGCTGCTCTTTCCAAAGCCAATCATCTCATTACCAGCACCTTGTATCTTTTGCAGGGTTTCCTGATCGTACTCGTCTTCGATAGAAAATTCAGTAAGAAGTCCATTTGACTGAGCGCTTTCAAGCGCTTTAGTTACTGCCTGAGAGTCATTGAAACTTACAGCACGGACAAGCTCATTGCCAATCCTGCTGTTTGTCACACCATTCATTGCCAACTCGTCGTTCTGACGAATCTCGAACAAACGTGGGTCAGCTACCGATGCTTGGGCTCCAGGTAATTGGGGATCTAAATCCAAGGACTCCCCATCTTGTTCTGATGGTAAGTCTTTTTTTTTTAATAGCGCGTCGTATGCGTCACGCTGTTGCTGAAACAAAGCGTCTGCTCTCTCTTTCTCCTCCAACATTCTCTGGCGCTCATCTTCGTGACGACGAACGAACTCATTGTAAACCTGATTTGAGTCATAGCCAACAGAGGACATGACCTCCATGATCCTATTGGAGTCATATCCTTTTTCTGACAGGAGGTCAATGCTCTTTTCAATGTCTGAAACCTCAGCGCCTACTTGTGTAAGATCTTCTCCGTTCATTATTGATTGGGTATGGGTATTCCAGCATCTTGAGCAACCATTCTATTGGCTTTTTGTTTGTGAGCATTCAAAAGCTCAATTGCTGTTGCATTCGTTGGGCCTCCCGTTTTGGGGTCAACACCAAATATACGATTGTAAACTTCGTTACCAAAGGTTTGATTGCCAGGAGATATAACTATTGTTCTTTGTGGCGGGTTGGGGTTTTTAACTTTTGATGTTTTACCCTCGTAAATGCCACCTTTTTCTTTAGCTAGTGCATTCGCCTCTTGAGCTGATGTTGCAAACAACACAGATCCGTTTTCATCAGTATACTGGTGTAGTGTTATGTTGACATCATCAAACACTCTGGCTGTAATGTTTCCATTTCTTGGGTCAACTCCAAAGGCGTGTATTTCATAATCTCCACCATCGCCAAAGCTACTAGCCTCTACTTGTATGGGTGTTTTTATTGTAGTCATACCATAAGACATAGCAGTTTCTGGCTGAGGACCCATGCCAGCAGCAACATCTTCTATGGTTTCTTCAAACCCATAAAGATCTTCCACACTAGTTCCATCGCCAGATGTTCGAGAGGTTCGCAATCTTTCTCTCTTCATAAGCTCATCGGTAGAGGTCTTAGTTCTTGCATACTCAACAAACTTAGATCTTTCTGAATTTAAAAGATCCCAACCGCTACCTTCTGCAACAATATTTCCAGACTCGTCTTTCGTTCTGTTTTGTCCAGGAGGTCCCCACACACTTAACCAAGCTTGTTGAAGCCTTATTTTTTCGTCTTCGTTTTGAATGCCTTGGATTCTGTTGTATCCATTGGGCCCAAATTGAAACGCTCTTTGCTCATCAGACTCGTTAAAATATGTGCTTTTGCCAGACTCATCTTGATAGTCTTCAAGTATTTGAAGTCTTAAAGTTTGGCCTGTTTTATTGCTGTTTTCAGTCAGAGTGTCATACTCTATGATGGCGTTTTCCTCATAAAATACGTTGTTACCTCTTTTAAGTATTCTGTTTTGTATGGGCTCACTCATGGCGCTAGTCTGCAAATCACCCACATCAATTTTTTCCTCACCAAATCTGTAAAAGTGGTTTGGATTTGCATACCCAGTAACCTGCGTTATAGGAACTCTTTGATTTGTGTTGGGGTCTATAACGGTCCAATTACCATCTCTTCCTTTTTTCGCACTGCCTGGCAAAAAAAGTTGGTTCATAGATAGGTTTTTTTGAATGCCGTAATCATCAACACCATAAGTGGTTTGATAGCCTACTGCAAGACCATCATTGTGAGCTTGTCTTGCTTTTGCATCCGTAGCCACATTTTTAGCGTAGGTGCTGCGCTCCAACATGGCGTCGCCATGAGCTTTGTATTGACCGTAATCAGAAGTAAGCTTTGTTATTGCGGCTCTAGCTTCAGTAGGGTCAAGCTCTCCGTTTTTTATTTGTTCAGCAAGAGCTTCAGCGTCAACTTGAAAAATTTCAGATCCCATCTGACCAAGGCTAGATATATCAAACCCAGCAATTTTATCCAGGTCTTCACGACGCATGTCTTCAGCCCTCTCAAATCTTCGGGCAGCTTCTTTGTCCCGAATGTCCATAGCCCTAAACGTAGTGGTAACTTGAGAAAGATCTGCTTGCTGAACTTCATCAAAGCGACCAGGTAGGGGAGCCCCAGCAAATAAGTTAGACATTTTGCTTGTTAAATTTTTTCAGCAACGCTTTCATCTTCTTCATAAGACCCTTAGAGTCACCTTTGTTTACAAGGCTTTCTATGGTGCTTTGCTGGTTTGGATTAAAAACAAGTACGTTTTCTCCGTCTCTTACCATCGCTTCGTTGCCAGTAAGTTCAGCCTCTTTGACCCCTGTCTCTTCATCAATCAAAGCCTTTTTGTTTGTCTTGTGGCTAAACTCGCCCTCGGTCATGTGAACCTCGCCTCCTTTATCTGCAAACTCGTACCGCATGCCTTTTTTGCCTGAGCCTTGGAAAGTGTCAACACCCTGCTGTCTAGCTCTTTGTTGAAAAACATCTCCTATGTTAAAATCCAAAGGGATATCTTCTTCTTCATTTTCAAACAATGGATCTGATAATTGACGTCTTAATGTTGCATCAAGTGTATTTGATGGATTAGTCTCAAGACGCCTAAGCAGGCTATTAACTTCTGATGTGCTGTTATTATCTCCTCCATCGCCACTTCTTCCAGCAAGCCCCGCAGTAAGGCCTTGTCCAATGGTAGCAAATAGCGCTGATTTGGCAGCTGCACCTGCAGCTCTAGCTTGCTGAGCAGCAAGCTGTCCAGCATCTATTCCTGCAGCCCCCCTCTTTAGCTTCATAGCCCCAAGGCTTTGTTGCAACTGTTTGTTTTGTTCGTCAACAAGCTGTTGTGCAGAAGCTAGGGCTGCATCAGAGGCAACTTTTTCTTGGAGTCCCTGAATTTCCGCTTGCTGCACACCCGCCTCAAGCTGTCTAACTTGAGACGGAATGAGAGCCGCAGATCTAGCATCACCATATTTAGCAGCAGCCAAAGCTGATTGTTGAGCTTGAACAGCTCTTTCTGTAGCAGCATCAGTGAATTGCTCCGCCAGAATCCTTTGTTGTTCAGCAGTATCTCTAACATCTTGACTCAGAGAAACATCATACTTACCTGACTCAAACTCAGAAACCATCTTGTCGTAGAGGTCTTGGCCTTGATCCATTTGAGTTTGTGCAGCCTGTTCTTGCTGCTTGGCCTCTTTCATCTTGCCAAACTGCTGTATTCCCTGACCGACTAGAAGTCCAAGAGTGATGGGATCGAGCGCTTTTACAAGTCCTGGGTAATCAATCCCAAACAAAATATTGTGTACAAAGTCGATCATAGCTGCAAATATACTTATTATCACTTAGAATGGTCTAAGTCAGTGGTTTCATAGTTTACATTCAAAGCAAAAAGTTCATAGGGCTGATTGCCAAAGACTATTTCTGCTTGTGCATACTGACCCCGTGGTGGCGCTCCGTTGATGTCTTGAGGGGTAATTTCACAAAGAGTTACTATTTTGGTGTATTCCCCCCCTCCTATAGCTGTTACATCCTCCGATTCTAAGCTGCTGTTTCTGAATAGTATAAAAGCAGGAGAGCTATTTACAAGTGAAAAGTCTAAATCATACGGCAATCCAAACTTATTGTCGTTATATGAGGCGCTTGAAATATCAGCACCAGTGCTTATTAGCTTTCCATCTATAGAATATGCGTCGCCATTTTCAGAAACAAAAAAGTACTTTGATAAAGGCGATACCCCAAGATTACTGTTTCCTGTAACAGAGCTTTTTGTAACTGGTATGTTTGTTTTGGAATTTATTCTAATCGCTATAGCATTCTGACCCCCATCAACTGAAGTAAAAAATGGTGCGCTGTCGGACACCTCAAAGGTCCCTAAAACCCTTACGTTACTTCCAGCAGCAATCAAATTTGACAAACCGATATGCCCGTAAAGCATACCCCCTTTGTCCTTAACAGGCCCTATGCTGAACTGCTTGTTGGGGTTGTTGTCTGAGTTTACCACAAAGGTGTTTACTGAGTTGTTGGCGATGTTGTTAGACCCCTCTAAAGATATAGACTTGTATATCTTGTTTGACGACACCCTGTCGTTAAAGGCCACAGATATACCGCTGTTTCCAAGAACCCCATAAAAATTAGTCCTTTTGCTGTCGTCTTTAGAGTTGTGCTTCCAAATCAAAGATTCAATAGTGCTTTTTTGCTCTTCATTTAGAGCCCTTGAAGCCTCTTCAGGAAGAGCTGTGGCTCCTACAGATGCGGATGAAAAAAACTTCCTACCTACGCTTCTCATAAAACAAGCGACGAAGCTGTACTTGGTTTTCCAGTAGCCTCCTTTGTGGCTGTATGCTATAGTTGTAGACATGTCTTGGTTTAAGTGTTATGTATTCTGGTCGGGTGGTGTTCCCCCTGAGTCGGCAGCGGCGTCGGCGTCGGCGTCGGTAAATACAGATCCTATAGATTCAGGGGCCTGAATGGGATCCACAGGTAGGCCGAAGCCGCCCAAGAAGCCCAAAAGGTCGGACACGCCGAGCGATCCGTCGCCATCCAAGTCAAACCCAGCTGAAGGGTTTGCCGTCAACAAAGCATCTAGCAAATCTGCTGCCTCAGGGCCTGAAACACCCCCGCTTTCAAACAAGGCTCTTACATCGTCAAAATCAACAGGTTCGCCAGCAACCAGGTCATTATATTCGTTTAGTACTTCTTGAGAAAAGTTAGTAGTATCATTGTTTTGTGCTGCATCAGCTACAGCTTGTAGACTAAACTGATTATAGAATGACTGGAACGCTTGCTGGTTGGCAAAGTTTATAATCTCTTGGTCGTTGCTAGATCGAATTTCAAGATAAAGCGTTGATTCTTGAGGAGTTAATGTTGCCTCTAGGTTGTTTGGGTCTGCTTGATCAAATCTAGTCAACAAGTTCTCTACACCCAGCGCAATTATTGCATTGTATTGCTCTTGCTGAGCTTCATTAAGATTATTGAAATCAGATATATCAAGATTTCCTGCAGCAGCAGATACGTATGCCGTAAGAGATTCTAGCTGCGCTGCGTTCAGGTTGCCTGCTGAAACTCCAGGCTGACCAAGGTCTACAGAGATTTGACCGTCGGTAAAACCAGTATTAAAAATTTGATTGTATTGACCCTGCTGTACAGCTGTGAGGCTGTCGAAGTCTGTAAGGTCCACCGAATCTTGCCCAGCCTCAAGACCCGCTGTGTAATCCCCGTCTGCCTGAAGAATAGCGTCTGCCTCAATTTGAGCGTCATTTGACTCTTCAATGCCTGTGTATATGTCTTGTTGATCAGGAGTCAACTCTTCAAAAGGAGTATTCCCAAATGCTTGTACCGCCTCCGTTTGTATCTGGTCGAATTGATTCTGCTGCTCAAGCGTAAACCCGTCCGTATCGGTCAAATCAAAGTCAGCAGCAGCATTGTCTATTATGGAAGTCAGCTGAGCTTGTTGATCGTCGTTAAGGGTGTCGGGGACGTTAAAGTCTACACTATCTGCACCATCGTCTCTTGCGGCCTCAAGCGCAGCAGTGATGACATTCTCAATATCTTGTAGCTGTTCTGGAGTTAGAGGCCCAGGGTTGGCGTATTGATCAGGAGTTAAGCCGCCATCACCAACCGCGCCGATTATGGTACTAACCACAAAGTCTATTTGGTCGTCAACTTGTGCTTGAGTAACTCCGACAAAGTCTTGAGCGCTCAACTCCTCGTTTATTTCAATAAGATCGTTATTTTCATCTTGAAGCTCAAACACCTCTTGCTGCAAGTCAGCAATCTGTTCATTTTGAGATATTTCTGTTTCGTTGACCGTCACTACTGGACCCACCTCTGCTGGTTCCTCCAAGAAGTCTTGTATTGAAGTTTGTTGGGCAGGTACAGTGTTGAAAGGTGCTGGGCGGTCAGGGTTCTCTAACGTGGTAAGAGGTGCCGTGACGCTCAAGATAAACTCTTGTTGGTCAGCATCAAATCCACCAGTAACCTTATAAGAACCTTTTGTTTCTGCATCAGACAGAACAGAGTCAAAGAATGAACCCATACCCTTTTCAGAGATTACCTCTATGCCTGAGTTGGGGTTAAATCTATAGACTTCTTTGTTTCTTACAGACACAAAGTAAACTGCAGAATCGGCCTCAGTAACAGACTCTGGCACATCGGTGCCATAGTTGCCTGCGTAGTACTTTTCCGTGCCCAAAACTTTTGCTGTGTTTATCACAGTTTCGTTGCCAAGGGCATCTGAAAGGATGTTTCTAGATACTGGTATGCTGCTGCATTTAAGCCTTTGTATGCAGAATATACTGTCAGCGTAGTTTACTAGGTAAAATATCTCCCCGTCATTGGCCTGCAAGTCTTTAAATGGCAACTTAGAGTCATTGAAAGACGTGTATCTAACAATGTTTGAGTTGGCATTAGATCTGTCAGAAAACTTAAGAGAGCTCTTGCGAGTGTATTGATTAGAACTGCTGCCCGACTGTATATTCGGTGTTGCTATTGTAGGTGTTGTAGGTTGAACCTTTTGAAGGGCAACCCTGGGCTTCCCATACGGGAGTACATCTGCATTGGGGAATATATCCGTAAAAGCTTTAGACTCTAGGTGGTATGACCTAAAGTTGGGGGACGTTTTTTCATCTATAGTGTCTGTCCCATCACCTATAAGACCTGCAAAAGACTGAGTCTCAAAATCAAAGTCAGGCATGTTGACGGCCATCTTGCGGAAATAAACATCACCCTGATCGATAAGTATAGATGTGGTCTGGTGAATGGCGTCGGAGTTTTCATTCCCCCTAACGACATTGTAGCTTTTGCCGATTTCGTAGTATACGCGGCTTTCTACTTCTTTTTTCTTTTGAGGAGTAAATATCTCAAATACGCACCTTCTATTCCAGTAGTTGTTTGGATTGTATATCTCGTCAGAAGTTTGACCGTCTGAACCAGAGTTAGAAACATCCTGGAAGCTAAATCCTGAGGCGTTTTTGTTGTCTTTTATGATAACAAATTGACCAGTCTTAGCGGGGTGTACCTCTTCTCCCTCAACAGCTAGTGGATTTTGAACGGGATCATCATTCAGCGTCACTGTATCTATGACTTGAAACTCATGAGGGTTTGCAATTCTAGGATAAACAACCTCAGAGTCATCGTTGTAATAGCTGATAATCCTTAGTATGTCACCCTCAGAGTACGTGTACAAGTCCTTGTCCCCATCAGATTTAACAGCGCCAAAAGATTTAGAGTAAGACACTTCATTGTTGTGCTGCAAGTAATTAAGAGACACATATATAACGCCGTTTTTGTCATCTGATATTGGTGGTGTAAATGCACCCCCAGCGGTGTATTGGACAAAATCAGATATAGAGTTGTTACCCCCGTACAAAACCTTGTACGTATGGGCCCAATCAGGCAAAGTGGTGTCGGGGTCTATATCCAAGCGAATAGACGCTAACCCTGGGTTGGCAACCTGAGCAACAAAGTGCGAGCCTAGGGGCACGGGCTCTCCTGGCCTGCCCCTCTCGTCATAGTACAAAAGCGCAAAGCTGTGGCTACAATTTCTTTTAAAGGACCTGCCTGTAGCCCCCGAAGAGATAGAGGTTGACGTGAGAGAAAATGAAGCTCTTCCTGGTTCGATTTCAGGTATCAACTCATCCAAGATGTTGGTGGCCTCTTGGCCCGCAAAAGTCTTGTAAGAAAACTTGCCGTGATGAAGTCCTTCAGGGCTCGATGAGTTTGACCCCTCCGACAGAGCAAACTGATTGTTGTTTCTTCCGCCGTACTCAGTATCATAATATACTCCATACCAGTAAGATGGAGAAAGCCTTCCTGCTTGATAGTTTTGTCTAATATTAACCTCCCCATCTATAATGGAGTAGATGATCCCAGACGGAGCCACTGGGTCAGCAATTCTAATTATCTCTCCATTAACGCTGTCAGGTTCGGGGTTTAGCTCAAGGTATCCTATGTGCCTTAGCTTTTGGCTTAGATATGTTTGTGCTCCAGGATATGTAGACTTGCCTGACTCAACCCTAAAATCATTGTCTAGCTCTGTACTTCCAGAAACACTAAGGACAACGGATCCGCCTCCTATAAAGTTTTTGCTAGTGCCCTGAAAACCTTCAAAGGCTTGGTTGCTTCTGCCAAGCCTCGTGTCCCCAATTTCAAATCCAGTAGATGGATCTACGGGGATAACTTCTAGCGCACCTGCATTTAGAAAGTCTAGAGGTCTGACTGTAAGGCTTCTTAAAAAGTTTCCACCAACTCCCGCATCAGAAAGCGTTTGGGCAGCATTTGTAGTGTTGTCTGTTATTGGACAAAAGTGCCTAGATAAAAAGAAAATATTGTAATCATTATCTTCAATAGATATGTCAGGATCAGGCTGTTGCGGAGAGTCAAGAAGACATATTTTTCGGATGTTTGCGTCATTAGCTCCAGGCGCGAGGGGGGCTCCTGGAGAACCGCCGCCGCTAAGATAAAATTTAGTGAAATATATCCAACCCCTAGACCCGCTTCTTGTGATTCTAGGTATCATAGTGACGGTTTCAACATTAGAAACCTCATCTATATGAAGAGAGAATATAGGTCCAACATCATACTCTGCATCTCCAGAAACTGCATTATTGACGTCTTCGCTATATCTGAGAGAAAACGTTACATCAGCTTTGTTTACAGCAAAGTAACCAACAGCAGAAAAAGCGTTTTCAAAGTCAGTTACACCCAATGGGGTGTTGTATTCATCTTTGCTAAAACAACTTACAACTGTTCTGGCTCTTTTGTCGGTGTCGGGTATGAACCCATATCCGTTAGAGCTGTTCATAAACTGATCAATAGACACAGTAGGAGATCTATCTTGCCCAGGAGTCAATTCAACAGCTATTTCAGGTGGGAAAAAATCAACTCCAGCCAAGCTTGTGTCACCGTCGCTAAAGTAACCCTTTAAAACATTGGTAACAAAAGCCTTTACCGAGGTAGAACCCTCTACACCATTTATAATTTTAAACCTTGCTCTAAACTTCACTAGAGCTTGGGGTATAATAAATGGATTTGAAGGGGAGGTGCCGAACGTAATGTTTTGAATAGGTCCCTGAACAATACCCACTTCGTCACCAGGGTCAACTACATTCCATGTCAGACCAGTTGCCCCAACTCCGCTATTGTCTTGGAACCTGGTAGGAGAACCATCTCCGATAAGGTACTCATGCGTAGTTCCACTTTTTTTTACTCCCCTATAGTCATCAAAAATACTTTTGTTGTCACCAACATTTGAAGACAAACCAAAACCATTGTTTTTAAAAGCGTGAAAGCTTCGGTCACTATCGTATAGCTCAAAGTTTCCGTCAGGCTCTATAGCAAAAGATATGTCTACAATAGCTCCTTCAGGCAAAACAGACGGAAGGTCAGAGAGGTCAAACTGGTAAGAAGCCCTCCTGTTAAACACTTTATTTCCAACACCCTCTTGAGTGATGTCAAAGTTTTCCCCATTGAGAGATACAGATATGTTGCTAGGTGATTCTTCGGAAAACGCTGGCGAATCAGCAAAGGCTGGAGAAATCAAGGGCCTTACTCCAATCTTTAGGTCTACGAAATCTTCAGGCCTTGGTGTATTGACTGTGGTAAGGGTGGCATTAACAGAATTTGTTTCATACCCCTCCGTGTAGTTCCCATATATGAGCCTGTCGTTAATTACTGTTTGCGCTCTAGCTATCCTGGGGAGGGCATCATTGAGCTTGTCTTGATCCTCTTGAGGGACTCCTGTTAAGACAGAGTCGTTGTAAAATTCAAATGTCAATTCATCTGATCCTGTGGCAGCGTCTTTTTCAGAAACAGTAAAAAACGCCCCATCGTTTCCAATACGCACCAAAAGTCTAATTCTTTCGATGTTGTCGGTGTAGTTTGGTATGCCCCTTACCTCTTTAGGTATTTTGACAAGCAAGCCATTGGCTGCCTCAAGGTTTGGCTCAGTAAGAGACCCTTGAGTCAAGTAAGGCGTTGGAATTGCAACATCAGAGTAAGTTGATATTGCACTTTCTTCTCCTGTGCTGTATATACACTGGTATGCAAACTGAAAGCCCTCAACGGACCTGAAGTTTATAGGCTTTGTGGGCTCTGAAAAAAACTCCCACGTAGGTGGGTGCATAGGTGTTTTGGGGCACGCTGTAATAAAGTCCTTTACTCTGCTAGCGCTAGCGCCAGTTGCCGCAGCAATAGCCGTATCATCAAGAGAGAGTTTTTTGGGCTCATTACGTCCGTCAGTAAAATACAATATGACGTTGCCATCACTGTGGTATACGATATCTCCTTTTACAAAGTCGTCATTTTGAAACTCAAAGTATTCAGAAACATAGATGGCCTCAACGTTGTCATCAGCGGTTATCCTGTATACACCTTGCTTCTCAGCATTTGTAGAAAAAACAAATAAGTATATCTGCCCATTAACTTCATCAACAACACTGCCAATGACTCTAGCGCTTTCACCCGATTCAAGAACAGTTGTGTCTTGATCTATAGCGTCATTGCCTTTTACTGGCTTTATAACACCAGCGTCACCTGTGTCCGAAGTGTCATCTACAGCCGTGTCAAAGTCATCAATAGAAATATTGATGGCATTGTACATCTCTGTCTTGTCGAGAAGCCTTGCATCTTTTGAACGATTAAGCTTCCGAGGAAATATCTTATCTATCATCAGTACTTAGGTGCCAGTAGGTAATTTTTACGAATTGTCTTCAGTGCTTCATCTTTACTGAAGTTACTGAGTCTAGCCTTAGCCAATCGACGATCGTTGTAATACTCACGTCGGGCTCTGGCCTTTTCGTTGGCTGGCACCGTAGACTTTCTTTCGCAAAGCTTGTAGTACATGTAGCTCCTCAAAGCTTCCTCAGCGTACACATGTATAACGGGATTGGTAGACCTGGCTTCGTCAGCAATATACTCCAAGACAATCTCACTGCTGCCTGAGTCAGTGTCTATCTCTATTCTGTTTTGATCAAGATTGATTCTGTACTCCCCAGCAAGGTGTCCACCACCTAAGCCGTAGAGCCTTCCTATCCCCCCTTGAAACAAGTAGTTCTCAAAGATAAAGTGATCAAGGTCTCCGTTGCCGCTGTTGCTTCCAGCAGTAGCATTCTTGTCGTCTTCCCTGTTTTTAATTATGTTTGAGGTTAGATTCAATGGGCCAGCCTCGCTGTCTGTTGTGGCGCCTTCAGTAGTTAACTTCCTAGAGTAGTTTAAGTTTTTGTTCTGACCCAAAACCCTGAGTATGCCGTCGCTGTCTACGACTCCAATCTTAACGAGATCTACATAGTCCTCAGGCAAGATCACGGTGTTGTTAGACTGAATCGTTCTTTTTATAGAGCGCACGCGGCTGCTGACGTCAAAGCCAAACTCTCTAATGCCACGAAGTGCGATGTTTCTTATGGCTGTGTCGGACACGTTGCTGATGTAGTCATCACTGTCCATTGTCACAATAAAGTCATCAATCAGCTGCCTAAGAGAAACGAAGTTCATCGTTTCACTTTTGGTGCCATTAGTTGACCTCTCGCCGCTATATGTTACGTCTTCAAATGCCATTATCTATTCGTAGTTTCAGTAACGCCGTACTGCATTAAAACATCGTCCCTAAGCCTTACACCAATCATCCTAGCAATCTCACCTACGAGCTCTGTCAGGTAGTGATCTGGCAACTCGAAGTTTGTGCAGTTGATAGGGTCTTCAACAACAAAGCCTGTCGACCCACCTATTGATAAGGCAACATATTTTGGCTCTACAGGGTATCTGTAGTACTTGATGTTTATATCAGAGGTTATGGTTTGAGGGAAGATCTCGATGTTAATACCATCAATGAGGGCTATAGGAAACTCTTCACTAGGGGCAGAAAGATTGCTGTTTAGAACCCTCTTTGCTTTTTCAGAGTCATATATGATTTCAACTGAAGTGTTGGTTTCAAACACGTTCATGCTTATAATCCTTGAGAGATCTGCTGGCTTGTTTACCCTAGCCACTTCCTCTACAGCCACCATTATTTCTTCTCCGTCTTCGTCAAAAAGGGGGTTGCCTTGGGGGTCTTCGTCTTGCACAGGCTCTTCTTCTCCAGAAACATTCAAACGCTTGCTCGTTATGAAGTACGAAAGGTCTTCCTCGACCATCTTGTATGCGGACTTGTCTCTGCCAGCGTCGCCCCCAGACTTTCTCAAACGTGTAGCAATCTTCAACTCATTGAACATCTCATTGTAGACATTCATCTGAGCGGCCCTTGCGAGTGTATTAAACACCGCTGGGGTTACAAAACCCTTTTGATCTTTGTTGCACAGATCACGTACAATGTTGTATACAACTGCTACCTTAACCATGCTGTAAATATACAAACAAAAAAAAAGGCCCCTTCGGGCCTTTCTTTTATCCTAGCTTGTCTAGTCGTTCTTCCAAGTTGGATAGAACCGAGGCTCCTTTCTCTGTGAGACAGAACCTAACCATAACATCCATCGGGTCTTGACCCACAGGTACCGATACAATCAAGTTGTTGCTGTCGAACCAGAATACACCATTATTTTTTACGTTCAAGATTTGATAATCTTTAGCCTGCTGCACTATGCTTCGAGTCATAACTTGAGGTGAATCAAAGGATTGCAGAAACTCTTCAGTCTTACGCTTTGCGATATTCAAAAGGTTGTAACGAATCTCTGATACAGGTGAGTTGATGTTAATGCCAAAGTAAATAGCTACTGGCAACAAGTCATTGATATCTGTGTCACGAACTTTAGAAATAGCGTCTGTGAGCAAAAACTCTTTTTGTAGCTCTTGTTCAGCACTTTTACGCTTATTGACCTCTCTAAATACAGGGCCATTCTGAGGGTGTACCTCTAAAAATTTACGCAAGTTAGGCTTTTCTTTGGGGACAAAAATTCTTCCGTCCCTAAATGCGACAGATTGCCTGACAGCGTTTTCGCTTTGTTCGTCAACGTAAATAGAAGGTTCGTTAGGGCAGTAACGTATTTCACGAACAGTGTCGTTGTCTTCGTCGTACACTGTAACTCCCTTTTGTGGAAGCATGTATACAACACCACCACCCTTGATGATTTCGTACTCTTTGTTTTCGTTTACAACCTCTTTGCGCTTAATTGTGCGCTTTTTAGGTTTTACTGTAGGTTTAACGGCAGGCGTAATGGGCTGCACGTTTTCCACTGTCTCGGCCTTTTTGGGGCGGCCTGGAGCCCGTCTTTTTTTAGCTTGTTCAGCCATGATTAAATGAATTAAAGTGTGTATAAATTAAACAAATCTGTTGCCAGAGTAGAAGCCGCGTTAGCTCCAATGTCTTTTTCAATGATTCCAAATCTTGGTATCTGACCCTTAAAGAGTCCACCTACATGTCCAAGGCGCTCTATAAGCAAGTTTCCATCTGTTGCCCCCGAAGTGTTTGACTTTCCCGTCACAGCGTCTATAACGCCTATGATGTCTCCTGTTTTTTCTGTTCGGTTTGCCGCATGAAGCATCATATTGAAGTTCTTGTCTCTCCGAATGACAAAGACATGACACCCGTTGTGTACTGTAGAGTTAAAATTGTTGTCAATAGTATCAACTGAAGTTTTAACACTAGCTACAGCTCCAGTTCTGCCTTTGTGTCTAACACTAAATGTCTTGTTTGAGATTTCAGGTGCTGCACTTGCTCCGTTTTTCATAAACACTCCAGAAAAACCAATACATTCTTCGCTTGAGTCCCCATACATGGGGGCAACCCCAACGGTGTTAGCGGTGCCTATGACAACATATATAGTGTAGTCGTTTTGAATTGTAAGGGCGGGAACGTCAAAGGACTCATTAAGCCCAAAGTTCACAGCATCTGTAGAGAAGTTGAGTTGGTCAGCTGCCTTGACAGCAGACGGAGTATCACCCGACGTTGGGGTAAGGTTGTAAGTTGAGCCTCCTGTGCCAGAGTTTTGCCAAGAAGTTATCGTAGCTGATGCTGAGAAAGAAGCAAGCCCAAGGTGGTTGTAGTCCACTATGGGGAGGTTCCCTTGGAAGTTGATACCAGCTATGGTGTTTTGGAACTTCTGTTCCTGAGTCCCCTGGCTGATCTCACCACTCACTGTCTCAACAGCAAGCGTAGGTATAACAGGAGATACAGACTCTTTCTCTTGAACGAACTGAGAAAACGTGGAGTTCTGGTTTACAGCATCAAATCGCATGATGCTTTTTTTTGATTCAGAGGAAATAAAGTTGAGTATGCTCTCCATGAGGGCAGTCTCTTCTCCTTTGGCACAGCCCACCTCTACGCTCGTCTTTGGTATAGACTCCCCTGGGTTCAAGAAAGAAGACTCAAAGGCAGAAGACTGGTTAAAAGTAATAATCAAACCACCAACCTTGGTGGTCATATAAGCCATGCTGTCTGCAGGGATAGAGAGGCTAGATATACCTACACCTGTGTTTGATGTGGTTGCCCCAGATCCTGCGGTTTCTGACTCTCTTCTAAATAGGAAAAACTTCTTCATTGTATTTAAGTAGTGCAAATATAGCGAAAAAGAAAAAGGGGACCGAAGTCCCCCTTTCCAATAAACTGTTTAGTATTAGGCTGCTGCCTGCTCAACTTTAGATTCGTCTCCATCAGCGTCAAACTGAGTAGCTACCCAGTTAGTAGCTGAAACACAAACGCACCTAACTAGCGTAATTGCACCAGCAATCTCAGATTCAGCATTAGTAGCAGTGCCAGCGTTAATACCAATAGTAGCAGGAGCGCTGGTTCTAAGCTCAAATCCAGTAGTTCCAGTTTCTGCAATATGAAGAACTGTTCCTACAACAGGAGATGGCAAAATCACAATGTGATTAGCATCACCGTCTGCGTCCACAGCAACAAATGTCGCTCCTTCTGGAATTGTACCTGTTCCTGTTCCATCATCTGTAGCAGTAACACTTGTTACTCCAGACCCATCAGTAATTGTTGGGGCAGTATCAAAGTCAATGTTAGCAGAGACAGAAGAATCATCAGCATTATTCGCAAGAACAACAACAGCGTCTTTTGAAAAGTTAATGGCCTCAACAAACTCTCTCATGACTGTCTGCCCAGCACCATCTGTGATGGTAATGTCTACAGTTGTGTGATCGCTTGTTCCAGCATCATTAAATGTTGCAATTAAGCTGTCAGTGTTATCCATGTGAAAAGCACGAAGGCTAGACAAAGGAAACATGCGGGCCTCATCCTCATTAGAAGCCGCTGGGTTTACAAAAAGAAATTTCTTATTTACGTCCATGGTTTCTAATATTTAGCTGATTGCAGGCAGTGTTGCCACAGCAGTGATGCTTGAGTGAGCATAAACACTGTTAGTGTCATCAGCGATGATAATAAACGGGTCTTTCCCGAATCTAATTTCTTCTGAGATAGCTCTCATGACTTCTGTCCCCGTGTTGTCAGAAATAGTTACTGCCACTTCATACTCTTTTAGAGAAGTGCCAGAACCGACTGAGAACCTTATGTCTAAAGCAGTTCCACTTCCATCCATTTCCATCTCAACAAGATGCCTTGCTGGGATACAGGTGGAGTCTGTGGCCGCGTTTTCGAAATACAAAAATTTTTCCATAGTAACTAGTTATTTTTTGTAGCTAGAGGGGAAGGGACGAAGCCCCTCCCGTCTACCTAACTGTTATTATTATCCCTTAATGATAACGTGTTGGTTAGCAGCACGAGTCACCAAAGCAATCTCAGAGCGGTAGTGGAACGTAGCAACGTCTCTACCAGCATCTCCATTGTTTGTGTGTCCCAAAACGCCACCACCAGTTACCCAGTGCTCCATCTCTCTAGAGTAGCCGTTTGCTTCTTTGTAGTACATAGACAAAGCAGGAGCCTTGTAGCCTGTACGTGGGTCAGTCACCTGGCTCATAGGAACCATGCAACCTTGCAAGAAGTTAGAAGCACCCAAGAGAGTAGGATCATTCAACAACTTAAAGTCATGCTTGTGGAACGTGTAACCACCGCGAGTAAAGGACTTAAAGCCCAACTTAACGGCCATGTCAGCGTCGTTGTTAAATGCGCCAAACTGACCAGTCAATCCAGCAGTGACACCAGTAGAAACACCAGAAGCAAGCATGTCATCAATAGCGAGGTCTTGCTTTCTGTTCAAGTACATAGCGTACTC
>CEOA01022676.1_pt1 | contig 30316 bp, 13 predicted proteins | sample 530251 | NCBI WGS metagenome assembly CEOA01 (sample SAMEA2619838, study PRJEB7988) | marine metagenome | biome: marine biome (ENVO:00000447); feature: surface water layer (ENVO:00002042); material: "saline water (ENVO:00002010), including plankton (ENVO:xxxxxxxx)" | depth 5 m
ATGGACTATGAACTGTATACACGCGACTTTGGTATTCAAAAAGGTACGTACATTTGTACAATCGATAACTATCATCAGGATCCTGATGTGGTTGACTGTGCAACAAGTGAAAATCCTGCTGAACATAAGTCTCATAACTTGATTGAGCTCGAAAATGGTCAATATGCACTGTATCCTAACAATAGAATGCGTATCTATGACAATAGTTTGACACCTGTTGACCCCAAAATGCCCGATTTTAAGGTCTCGACACGGTATTATCAGGTTGAAAATGGGTTTGAACGCCTTGGAATGGGTCGTGAAGACGAATATTTTTGGAAAACTGCAAAAGAGCGGGATAGTAACCCCGAAAAAAGTTCTGATTTAACTGATCAGGAGTAAAAATGCACGATTTTCTGGACAATTTAGCTAATGAACAGCATCAAAAGATGCTTAGAGAGATCGCCAATGACGATTTGACGCCTAAAAAGCACGATTTTAAGGTTCAAAGGGAACTACATGAAAAAATTCGTAATGATGAAGACTATGATGACTGGGAATACGGTACTGAACCCATTCCTCTGACCGAATTTTAGGTAAATATGGGTAATAAATAAGTTATAACTTGTATTTTTGTAATTTCTAATGCCGTTACAACGGGTCAGTCAAGCATTTAAAGATATTAGTATGTCATTTCAGATTAATCCTCTGAATGATGACTTGATTGCGCTTACTAATGCGACCGCAATTGCCCGTTCAATTAGAAATATTGTATTTACATCACCTGGAGAGAAGGTTTTTGATCCAAATTTTGGATCTAACGTCTCCAAGTTACTTTTTGAAATCGTTGATGATGTATCAGCACTCGCCATACGCGATGAAATAGAAAATTCCATTCGAAATCATGAGCCAAGAGTCGAATTGATTGATGTCATCATTGAACCAAATTATGATGCCAATGAATTCAATGCGACAATTTTATACAGAATCATCGGAATTGATGTTCCACCGCAACAATTAGAATTTCTCTTGCTGCCAACTCGATAAATGCCACTTCAGAACTTTACTGGTCTTGATTTTGACCAGATTAAAACAACACTTCGAGACTATCTAAAGTCTAACTCCAATTTTACGGATTATGACTTTGAAGGATCGAACCTGTCAACGATTTTGGACGTGTTGGCATATAACACTTACATTACATCATATAATGCAAATATGGTGTCCAATGAAGTGTTTTTGGACAGCGCAACACTAAGAGAAAACGTTGTTGCCCTTGCAAGAAATATTGGATATTTACCGAGATCAAAGAAAGCAGCAGCATCTATAATCAACTTCTTTGTAGACACCTCAAATGTCTCACCAACGCCCTCTTCCTTGACCTTGAAGAAGGGTCCAGTAGCTTCTACGGGCAATCAGTTCGGTGGGCAGTCATTTGTCTTTAGTTGCAGCGAAGATAAGACAGTTCCGATTATCGATGGTATAGCGAGTTTTGATGAATTGTATGTTTATGAGGGTTCTCTTGTAAATCAGTCATTTACAAAGTCGGATAGAAACTTACAGCAGAGATTTATCCTTAATAACTCTGGAATTGACATTTCTACGCTCAAAGTAACGGTCAAAGAGAACTCGGCATCGTCAGTTTCAGTTAATTACACGCGACAAGAAGATTTATTCAGTGAAAACGAAGGAACAACGGTAACTGGATCGTCTCCAATCTACTTTATTCAAGAAATTGAGGATGAACAGTACGAATTAATCTTTGGAGATGGAATATTTGGTAAAAAACTCTCCGATGGCAATGTAGTTGAGGTTTCTTACATAGTAACGAACGGCGATGCTGCAAATGGCGTCTCTAATTTGACATTTAGTGGAAGATTGACCTATGTAAGGAATTCTATTGAGTATGTCGTTACAAGTGGCATCTCTTTGATCTCGACTTTTGGGTCTTCAAGCGGCGGAGAGCAAATTGAGAGCGTTGAGTCAATTAAAAAGTTCGCTCCTTTCCAATATTCGACTCAAAACAGGGCTTTAACGTCGAATGACTACGAAACCTTAATTCCAAACAAGATTTATTCGGAAGCAGAGTCAATTTCTGTTTTTGGAGGCGAAGATTTGGTTCCTCCGCAATATGGAAAGGTTTTTATTAGCATAAAACCAAGAAATGGTGATTTTGTACCAAATTCAATCAAAGAAAACATCAAAAGAGATCTCAAGAAATATGCAGTTGCGGGAATTGTCCCAGAAATCTTAGATCTTAAGTATCTTTACATTGAAACTGATAGTAAAGTCTATTATAACAGTAATTTAGCGCAAAATTCGGCACTTGTCTCTACTTTGGTCCAATCAACGATTACAAAGTACAAGGAATCTACTGAATTAAATAGGTATGGCGCAAGATTTAAATATAGTAAGTTTTTGAGAATTATTGATCAAAGTCACCCTTCAATTACATCAAATATTACCACTTTGAAGATGAGAAGGGACTTGGGTCTTGCAGTTGGTGCGTTTGCAGAGTATGCAATTGATTTTGGTAATCACTTTCATATTGCATCAATGAGTGGATACAATATTGCATCAAGTGCTTTCAAAGTTCTTGACATTAGTGATGATGTATACATTGCAGACATTCCAGATCCAGGTAGCAGGAAAACAGGTTCTATCATTTTATATTCACTCCCAGTTGAAGGATCTACCGCACCAATTATAAGAAGAAAGGATGTTGGCAGAATCGATTATATGAAAGGTCGTATTACGTTGAATCCCATTAACATTGTTTCTGGTAAAAACAAAAATGGTCAGCAAATCATGGAAATCAGAGCCCTCCCGCACTCCAATGACGTGATTGGATTACAGGACTTATATTTGCAACTAGATACTAGTAATGTAGAAATGATTATTGATGAAATTAGTTCTGGCTCGGATACATCAGGATCCAACTATACAAGCAGCTCTAGTTACAGAGATGTAAGCAACAATCCATATTAATCATTAACATAACACTGTAAGATAAAGAGATGGCGGAAAAGAGAGTTCAGTTTAACAAAATTGTTAAGAGTCAGTTACCTGCATACGTAAGGGACGAATTTCCCCTGATTGGGGAGTTCTTGACTGAGTACTATAGAGGTCAAGAATATCAGGGTGGACCAATTGACCTGATAGAAAATATTGATTCTTACATTAAGTTAAATGAATGTGGAAATACTGTAGGATTCACATCTCTCTCTTCAAGTATTGATAGTATTGACAGCACTATCTCTGTCGATAATACTGATGGATTTCCTCAGAACTATGGTTTGATTCGTATTAACGATGAAATCATTACATATACTGGAATCACGACCAATAGTTTTACAGGATGTATTCGTGGTTTCAGTGGAATCACTTCATTCAGAAACCCTGATGACACGGAAGATTTAGTATTTTCGACTTCCTCATCAGATTCTCACTCAGAAGATGCAAGAGTTGAAAACCTGAGTGTTTTATTTTTGAATGAGTTTCTGACAAAAGTTAAAAAACAAGTTTTACCTGGACTTCAAACCAGAGATTTAGATGCAGATCTGAATCAACCACAATTTATTCGCCATTCTAAGGATTTTTACTCTACAAGAGGAACTGATGTATCCTTCAAAATTCTTTTCAAGGCTCTTTACGGAGAAAACGTAGAGATCATCCGTCCAAGAGATTACGTAATTTCTCCATCTTTTGCAAATTATAAGAAGCAAAGAAGTATTATTGTAGAAGCAGTTTCTGGAGATCCGTTCGATTTAGTCAATAATACACTTTTTCAAGATGCATATGAGAACATTTCTAGAGCATCTTCACCTGTTGCTAGCGTAGAAAGAATTACTGTTGGTATTCTAACAGACGTATTCTATAGATTAGGCATTGATGGATCTTTTATTCAGAATACAGGTACTTCAAACTTACTATATGACCAGTTCTCTACACATGCAAAAACTCAGGTAATCGGTGAAGTTGGAATTGGACAAACTATTATTGATGTAGATTCAACTTTGGGTTTCCCCAGTGCTGGAACTTTGTCGGTAATCTACAAAAATTCCACCGTTGGTGTTGTATCTTATACTTCAAAAACAGTAAACCAGTTCTTTGGGGTTGATGGTGTAACTTCAGTGATTGGTGATGGCGCAGAAATTGATCAAAATACATTTGCATATTCTGCAGGGCTTGGAAGAACTGATGGAATTAGAGTCAAAATCAGATCTGTTCTCAATGATTTAGAAGTTCCTAACAACACTCATAATCAAAAAATTGGTTCTAGGATCAAAATTAAGTCTTTAGGCAGAATTGGAGAAGACGTAAGATCAAACAATTGGTTCTTTAATACTGCTCAGAATTATGAAGTTGAATCATTAACTCTCGTTGACGACGCTAACGGCATTTTCAGACTTGTTACTAAGGATTTTAATATTCTGAAAATTGGCGATAAACTAAACTTAACGGATACTGGTGAAGAAATTATTGAAAACTTCATCGTTAATGATGTGTTCAATGAGACAACATGTCTGATTAGAGGTTTTGGTGTTGCCAACCCAGATACTATTCTTAAAGTTACAAGAACTCTATCAAAAGTAGATTCAGATATTCACCAAAATCTCAGTGCAGTTACGACTGACATACAAAATGTTTACTCTAAATCCGGTAAAAACTTAGTAGCAGCACCTTCGATTCCTAACTTTTCTGATATTAAAATCAATCCAAAAACTCAAAAAGTTGCTTTTTCGGGAACATATCGTACCGAAGAAGATACTTTTAAAATTACTGATAGAATTGACCACAACTACTACACTGGAGACGCAGTTTATTACACTCCAGAGAAAAATGCAGATGGAGATATTGTAACAACACTTGGTTTTGATGAGGGATTATACTTTATAAGGAGAGTCGATGAAAACAACATCAAGTTGGCGAAGAGCCCTTCTAACTTATATAATAACATTTTCCAAAAAGTATCTTCATCACTTCCAATTGTTACTATAAATTCAAACACCATTGAAAAATACAACTTCAAAAACAAGAGTATCAAACCTCAAAAACTCTTAAGAGAAGTTGCAAATCCAGTCAATGATGGTGTAAAACATCCGACTACATCGGGGTATAATGGAATTTTAATTAACGGGGTTGAAGTCCTTAATTATAAATCAAAGAATTTTGTATATTATGGAAGAATCAATAGTATTGATGTAGTTTCTGGAGGGAAAAATTACGATGTTGTTAATCCTCCAGTTTTAAGAATTAAAGATGAAAATGATGCTGGAACAATTATTGGTACTGGTGCCACAGGATTTTTAGCAGTAAACGGTCAATTCGATGAAATTAGGGTTTTAGATCCTGGTTTTGATTACTTGGATGTTCCTAAAGTAAAAATTTCTGGTGGTAATCCTACTAGAAATGCAGTTGCTGAAGCAAAGTTATCCGTAGTTCCTCATGAAGTTACTTTTAATTCTACGGGTATTGGTTCTATTGGAATTGGTTCAGCGTCTTCTTCTGTTGGTAGAATCGGATTCTCCACGCATCACAAATTCAGGAATGGAGAAAGAATTATATATCGTACTTTTGGAAAGCAGGCATTATCTGGACTTTCCACAGATGCGACATATTTTGTTTCTGTAGTAGATCCACAAACGGTTAAACTTCACACAAAACTGAATGATTCAATTTCTGGTATTAATACGATTTCCATATCTGATTATGGCATAGGATATCACGCTTTACGATCTTTAAATGGAAAAGCAATTATTAATACGATCACTTTGGTTGATCCTGGTGAAGGATATCAGAACAAAAAAAGAACTTGCGGAACTGTTGGAATCATAACAGCTCTGAATACAATTTCAATCCCCAATCACGATTTCAAGAGTGGTGAAATAGTATCTTACTCTGTAGATGGCACAGAAGTCACAGGACTTTCAACAACTAGTGATTACTACGTAACTGTAGTGGATAGAGATTCATTTAAACTCTCTGTTGTTGGTCTTGGCACAACAACGAATGATTTTTACTACAAGACAAAACAGTATGAAAATCTCACAAATGTTGGTGTAGGAACGCATACATTCAACTATCCAGAAATCAAAGTAGAACTCATTGGTTCTGTTGGAATATCCTCAGTAGAAGGAAAGACATATCAAGCAGTTGTACAACCAATAGTAAGAGGTGAAATAACCTCTATCCATTTAGAAAACTCTGGTGTTGGATATGGATCTTCAGAAGTAATTAATTTTAAGAGATCGCCATCCATAGACTTTCTTTCTGGTCAGGACGCGGAGTTAACTCCCATTGTCAACGCCCAGGGTAAGATCGTAGATGTTATCGTAGATAACTCTGGATTTGGATATAACTCTCCACCAAGACTAATTGTATCCGATAAAGGAAATGGAACTGGTGCAATTCTTGTCCCTGAAATTGGTCCAGGACTCAATGCATCAGGTCAAACTGTACAGGGCACAATTAAATCAGTAAACATCAATCAAGCTGGTATTGGATATGGTGTTTCTACAACTTCAATCACTGTAGAACCTGCAGGATCTGGAGCAGTATTTAACGTAAACTTACAATCTTGGAGAATTAATGAATTTGCCAAGAATTTGACTAACATCACTGAAGATGATGTATTCATTTCTCCCGGAACTAATATTCAAAATGAACTTCAGTGTTCATATGTATATGCACCAAGAAGTTTGAGACAAGTTGTATACGCAACTGATCAGGGTGGAAGAATCCTTTACGGTAAAAAAGACCTCAACCTTGTTGATGGTGTAGAAAGAATCAACAATGATAATCACTCACCAATTATCGGATGGGCTTATGATGGACACCCGATCTATGGTCCATTTGGATATTCAACAAAATCTGGTGGAACAATCGTACAATTAAAGTCTGGATATTCTCTTGATATTAAACCAAATAGGCCACCCCTGAGCATATTCCCAGAAGAGTTCTTTATTGAAGATTTCTCTTGGGCAAATTCGACTGATGAAGCTGTTCTTGATCAAAACAATGGAAGATTCTGTATTACACCAGAATATCCAAACGGAACTTATGCGTATTTCTCCACCTTTGATCTGACACCATCATCTGACGGAGTATTCAAGAACTTCAAAAAACCACAGTTCCCATACTTAGTTGGAGAGAACTTCAATTCTAAACCAAATCCGTTTAATTATAGAAGAAAATCAAATCAAGATGATGTTGATTTGAACGCTTCTGATTGGATTAGAAATTCCTACCCATATTCTCTGAGAGGTGAAAATAGTGGTTATGAATATGTAAGTCAATCATACAAATATGTAAGTCAAGACTCCATCATTAAACACGTTCAAAAAGGATCTGTAGATTCTGTTGGAATTATCACTGGTGGTTCAGATTATCAAGTAAACGACAAAGTTGTTTTTGAACAAGATGAAACTGATGGATTCTTTGCTGCAGCTAAGGTTCACAAAGTTAGTGGTGTTGGTGTAGGAACAGTATCTGTCTCTAGTTCCAACTTGGATGGAGTAGAATTTTATCCAGTAGGAATTAATGGAAACTTTATTGGAATCAATACTGGAAAGCATGGATTCTTAAATGCTGATACTGTTATACTTTCTGGTTTATCGACAACTTCATCTCTCCTTGAAGGATCTTATCAGATCGGCGTCACTACAAGCAAGTATAGATTAGATAAGGCATTATCTAACTCAAATACCACTGGAATAGTAACTTATTTCTCACTGTTTGGAAACCTGAATCCAGACTTCATCCGAGAAAATGATATCCTTAAAGTTGATTCAGAAGAAGTTAAAGTTTTAAATGTTGATAGAGTATCTTCTAGAGTTCGAGTTCTGAGAGCAGTAAATGGTACAGTTTCTGCTGCTCACACAGCCACAGCGTTTGTAGAATCTCAACCAAGAAGTTTTACAGTAAATGTTGGATACACAACTGCGTTTAATAGAAATAGAAATAGAGAATATTATTTTGATCCACTGGAATCCGTGGGTCTTGGAACTAATTCTGGAGTTGGAATTGGAATTACTCTTAACTTCTCAAATCCAGGAGCAGGGATAACTCAATACTTTGTACCAACTAGATCAATTTATCTGCCAAATCATAGATTTGAAACTGGAGATACACTGACATATCAAACAAATACTGGAGATACAATCGGAGTTGCTACTGTTAGTGGTGGTTCTTCAATTCCTCTGACAAACCACTCACTCCTTTTTGTCGCAAAACTGGACGAAGATTCTATCGGACTTTCTACAGTTAGAGTTGGATTGGGAACAACTGGTGTATTTGTTGGAGCAGCTGCAACAACTTCTCATCAGGAACTTCTTTACTTTGTTGGTTTAGGAACTGGTTCACATCATAGTTTCAAAATTTCCTATCCAGAAACAATAACAGGAAATGTTGAAAAGAATTTGGTTACAGTTTCTGCAGCAGGGACACATGGATTGTTTAATAATGATACTATATTTGTCGATATTAATCCATCAATTTCAACTTCTTTTGCAATCAAATATAACGCACCAAATAGAAAACTGGTTACCACTGGAATCGCATTTACTTCTGGAAATGTGACCACAGGTAGTGATAATCTTTATCTCGCAAATCATGGTTTAGTTACAGGACAAAAGGTAATACACTCATCCTCATCCCCATCTGGAGGCCTTGCAAGCGACAAAGAATATTATGCTTATGTCGTCGATAGAAATAACATTAAACTTACCGAAAGCAAGTTTAATGCAAACAGAGCAGTTCCCTCTTTTGTTTCCATCACAAGTTCTTCTAGTGGAACTATCTTCCCTGTCAATCCTCCACTGAAACTTTATAGAGATTCAAATGTAACTTTTGATCTGTCTGATGTTTCTCTTTCATACAATAAGAGTGGAATCAAGTTCCCTGCATTTAAGTTTGAACTTTATACTGATTCAAACTTTAACAATCTCTATGATACAAATGGAAATGATGCAACATTCGATGTTACGAGAACAGGAACTGTTGGTGTAACCACAGATGCAACCATCAAACTGAGTGTTGATAAGTTTACACCATCGGTTCTCTACTATAAACTTATTCCACTAAACACCAGTGACAACCCACTGGTTAACAGAGAAATTGTAAATGATTCCGATGTTTCTTTAAATAATGAAATCATTGTTCGGGATAGTCTCTTTGATGGCGAATATAATATTATTAAAACTTCTGATAATACCTTTACATACAATTTACCAGAATATCCTGAAAGAGATACTTATAATTCTACAGAATCTGTTTTATCTTACAAGACAAATTCTACAACTGCATATGGTGCAATCACTGATGTTCTGATTAATAATAGAGGAAAGGGATATACAAAAGTTCCAGGCATCACAACTGTAACATCTTCTACGGGAACTGGAGCAATTCTTGAAGCTTCAAGTAAGTCAATTGGTAAGATCAGCAAAACAACAATTGAAAATATTGGTTTTGACTATCCTGCAGATAGAACATTGAGACCAGATACTAAGATACCTCAAATTCTTAGAATTGAACAACTTGCAGGTTTCTCTCGTGTTGGAGTTACCTCATTTGGTAAAAATTATAGCGTTCCTCCAAAGATTGTAGTTGTTGATGGAAGAACTAAGAAAGTTATTCCAGATGTTGACCTGCGTTATGTAAGAGATCAAGAAACTTTAGATATTGTTAGAAATACTTTCAGTCTTTCTAATGTAACTCCGACTCTCATTCCTACTGAAAATTCCAACGGAATCAGAGTTTCTAACATGACTTTTGATTCCACCACTCAAGATGTAACAGTTACTTTAAGAGACTCCTTTAGCACTATCAATACTTTCCCATTCACAGTAAATGATAAAATACTTGTTGAAAATACTAGTGTTGGTGTTGGATCTACTGGTTTAGGATATAACTCTGCAAATTATGATTATTCCTTGTTTACAATTACAAAAACTCATCCAAATCTTGGAGGAATTGGAATTGTAACCTTTAGTATGGCAGGATTCCTTGAGTCTGGTGAAATACCTGGTTTCTACAATACTGGTAACTCATCTGGAGTTATAGTTCCAGAAAAGTTCTTCCCAACATTTGATCCTACTCTTGAAACTTTAGGATTTAGAGAGCAAGATGAAATTACTGATGGAACCTCAGTTGGTAAAGTCTATCAGTTAGATACTGAAAGTAAATATCTGGTTGTTGAAAGTGATAATGACTTTAAAGTTGGAACTGAAATTCTTTCAGAGGTTACTGGATCTAAGGGTCTTGTAAAAGAAAGAATCGCTTTTGATTCTAAGTATTCATTAGATTACTTCTCCGTTGTTGAGAGCGGTTGGGAATATACAACAGGATTCTTAAACAATGAACTACAGAAAGTTCATGATAACGAATACTATCAGAACTTCTCATATTCAATTAAATCTCAAGTTCCATTTGAAAAGTGGAACAACGTTGTCAGCTCTTTGAATCATACTGCTGGATTTAAAAAGTTTAGTGATCTTCAAGTAGAATCTGTTCCTACAACTAAATTAACTCCAACACCAATTGACGGAACACTAGTCGAAGTTAAAATTGACAGTTTGTATAATGTTAACACATATTCAAACTTTGATTTGGCTCACGAAAATTACTTGACTAATAGAGTTGTTGCGTTTTCTGATGAAATTAACTTCACCACAAGAATTCTGACAGACTATTCAGAGTCTATCACTAACAGAGTTCTGAGAATTGATGACATTAGTAGTTTGTTCAATAATCTCCCAAGACCAACTCCATTTAGTGATGCATTTAGAAGAGCCATTTCTGAGTCAAGATTGCAAAAGTATATTACTTATGTGAAGGACAGACTCTTTACTAAAGAGAGACAACTGTTGCTGGTTACCACTTTAAGTGATACTGTCCGTGGGATATCCATGATTAACCAATATGGTAGACTTGATCCTGTCTTAGATCTTGGTTCATTTGACTCCGTTGTTGAGGGTAGCGATTCTGTACTGAGATTCTTCCCAATTAAGTCTAGACTAAACAACTATAACGTCATCACATTGTCCTATTCAATGGATCAAATCGGTGATGTTGTTTCTTCGATCGGCAGCACTACAATCGGGGATTCAACAGGATTTACTGGATCTCTGGTAAGTCTCGCATCTTCGAGTGTTACTGTTGGTGGTGGAAACACCGTTACCTTGGCAACTTTATCTGGAATTGGAACAACGGCATCCAACTTCAGATCTGCTAAGGTACTGGTTCTTGCTGAGGCTAGTGATGGTAGAATTGAGTACGACGAACTTAATCTCATTCATGATGGCACAGAAGTTGAGTTGCTTGAGTATGGTCAACTGAGCATTCACTCTCAAGACGCATATTCTGCAATTGGTATGGGAACATATGGCGTATATTTGTCGGGTTCAGATGTTGTCTTAAGTTACGATTCGGATCCAGGCATTACAACAACCATAATCAATACCATTACGGTTGGACTTGCAACTGAATCTTATATTGGCATCGGCACGATTAATCTTGCATTTGGTAGTTTGACTGCTAAGTCAACCACAATTACTTCTTCTGGTTCTCCAACTGCTGTTGGAATTGCAAGTTTTGCAAATGAATTTGATGCTGGTTACTGTATCGTTCAAGTTTCTGATACATCAAACAACAGACACCAATTGTCTGAGGTTCTGATCATTGACGATGATGATGAAGTATACTTAACCGAGTATGCAAACATTGAAACCTTCGCTGGTCTTGGAACCATGGGAGGAGTTAGAACTGGTGATAGAACCGAGTTAACATTCACACCAAATTCTGGAATCGATGTTCACGTCAAGACGTTTACTCACGCTTTGAGAGATACTGAAGCCAGTGATATTAGTGAAAATGTACAACTCAATAATATTGCAATAGAAGATAACTTCTCAGTATACACTGGAACTGAAGTTGAAGTTAAGAAAGATTTCTTCCTGACTCATAAAGATAATCCAGTATTCTTGAGAGTATTTGATGGTTCTAGTGATTCAATTATTGATGTAGATGCTAGCACCATTCTTGTTCCAAACCATTTCTTTGTAAGTGGCGAAGAAGTTACTTACACTACCTCAGGTGTTAGTACAAATAGCATTGGAATTGCAGCTACAACAATTCCTGGTGTTGGATCAACTGATAAATTGCCAGAAACTGTCTTTGCTATTAAGGTTGATGAGAAGAAGATTCAACTTGCAGCAACTGCAGAGAATGCTCTTAGAACGATTCCAATCGCACTTGATTTTACCTCTGTTGGTATTGGCACATCTCATGTTATTACATCTACCAAACAGAACAATAAAGTTCTAATTTCTTTGGATAATGTCGTTCAGACTCCTATCGTAGGAACTTCTGTAACAACATCATTATCACGAGACTTCAGCATTTCGCAAGACATTGCATTCTTCTCTGGAATAACATCATTCTTTGGAGGAGACTCAGTTAAGATTGGTGACGAAATTATGAAGGTTCAAGGTGTTGGTATCGGAAGCACAAATGCGATTAAACTTACTCGTGCGCTCGCAGGAACGACTTTAGTTGCACATTCTAGTGGAACACCCGTAACCAAACTTAGAGGCAATTACAACATCGTAGGAAGCACTCTGAGCTTCATTGACGCTCCATTTGGTAAGAGTCCGATTGGAACTTCTGTTGGACCAGGTGATGAACGTGACTTCCTTGGAATTACATCGTCTTCTACGTTCAGTGGTAGAAGTTTTATGAGATCTGGAGTGGTTGGTAGTTCTGATGAAACTTATACAAAGAACTATATCTTTGATGATATTTCTCAAAACTTCTCTGGAACTAGAGACACATATACTTTAACCTCTGGTGGTTCAAATGTTATTGGTGTTTCTACATTCAATTCTATTCTTCTTGTTAATGGAATCGTACAAGGTCCTGGCGCAACTAATGATTATACATTAAGTGAAACCTCTGGAATTACATCGGTAACTTTCACAGGATCTATTAGCACCACAGCGGTATATAATCCAAATGATTTAAACGTTCCTATTGGTGGTGTCATCATTTCCGTTGCAGGAACAAATGGATTTGGATATCAACCACTTGTTAGTGCTGGTGGCACGGCTGTTATTTCTGCAGCAGGAACTGTTTCCTCTATCTCTATCGGAAATAGTGGTTCTGGTTATAGAAGCGGAATTCAAACGACCGTTAATGTTGGCGTTGCAGTTTCTTCCACAGGAACTCCAAGCATTGCATTTATTGGAACCGCTGCCATTAATAATGGAAACATCGTTAGCATTGCAGTAACAAATCCAGGAGTTGGATATACTTCCACAAATCCTCCTGTTGTCATAATTGATCCACCTCTTCCATATTCTGATATTGCTCTCCAATACAGTTCTGACTCTGTTGGTAGTGGTGGAACTGGCGCTAAGATTAACGTTACTGTTGGTCAAGGTTCTAGTGTAATTAGTTTCTCTCTTGCTAACTTTGGATTTGGTTATGGATTGGGAGACATTCTAACCATTCCAACTGGTGGTTCAACTGGTATTCCAACTACAGCGTCTTCTGATTTCAAAGAGTTCCAAGTCGAAGTCCTTGAAATTAATACAGACTCTTTCTCCGCATGGACTCTTGGTGATATTGAAGTTCTTGATGATTTCTCAAGTCTATTTGACGGTCAGAGAAAATCATTCCCAATCACACGTTCTGGACAACAATTATCACTTCAGTCAGATCTTGGCTCACTTGTTAACATTGAAGACGTTTTGATTATCTTCATTAATGACGTTCTTCAGGTTCCTGGTTCTTCTTACTTCTTTATTGAAAATAGAAGAGGTCCATTCGGTGGTGGTAGTAATGTAACTTTCGAAGAGGCTCCTAAGGCAGGAGACACCCTTAAGTTCCTGATCTACAAAGGAACTAGCGGAACCGATGTTCTTGATAAGGAAGTTATTGATACTATTAAGGTTGGTGATGATCTAACTATTGGATGGGATCCATCACTTGGTCAGCAAAGTTTCTTACAACAAAATACAAGAGTTGTTACCGAACTGAACTCCTCTAGTTCTGTTGATACCAACGTTTACTATGGACCTGCTCTGAGTGAAGACAGTACCCTTTACAGGCCTGTCGATTGGACGAAGCAGATGGAAGATAGAGTGGTCAATGGTCAATACATCTATAAGAACCGTGAACTGTATGAGTCCATTATTTTCCCAACTGCCAACTTAATTAAGTCGGTAGGAATTGGTTCTACAGTTGTATTTGTTGATAACGCAAGACCATTGTTCAATGCGAAGAATGAGAGTGCAATCGATCTGAATTTCCAGAGAGAGATCACCTTGGTTGATTATTCTTCAATTGCAGTCGGTGCCGCGGCCACAGTTCATGTTACCGATGCTGGTGGAATTGAAAACTTTGTGATCTCTAATGGTGGTATTGGATATACTTCTTCAAATCCACCAGAGGTTACAATAGGAACCCCAGTTGGTCTTGATACAACTGCACGAGCAACTGCAACAGCAACTGTTTCTGTTGCAGGAACTGTCTCTGCTATCTCTGTTGGATCAACGGTTGGATTTGGATATACCAATCAATCCTCACCTATCGTTCTTATTTCGCCACCAACAATTGAACAAGAAAAGAACACAATCGTTTCTTACGAGGGTGACTTTGGATTAATCACTGGTATTGGAACCACATCAACAACTGAGGCTCCTATTGGACTCACTTTTGACCTCGTTATACCAGAGAATTCTGTTCTTAGAAATTCTGAGATAACAGATTTCACATCAAGAAGTGGATTAGAAACTGGATATTACTTTACAGTCTTTAATTCCAATGTTGGATCTGGTGTCACATCTCTTGATGAAACCAATAATCATGAGACCGGCATAATTGGCATTGGTAGTACCTTTATAGATAATGTATACAGAGTTGCATCTGTCGGTATAGCAACAACTTCAGCAATTGGATTTGGCGTTACAACTCTTACTAGAGTGACCGTTAGTGTTGCAAGTCACGAAGATTTCCTTAGTATTCCAGGTCTTGGATACAGTGATTTCTATGGGGAATATAGTTGGGGTAAACTCCAACTCTCGGATAGAAACAAAAATCATAATTACGTTGCCAGAACCAGGAAAGGTTACTCTGGAATTACAACAGGTCCGGTAATTAGAAGAACAAACCGTCTAAGATACCAGGACTATAGCACATAAATAAAATTAAAATCCCAAACGATGGCATCAATCATAACTGATCAAATTAGAATATTGAATGCTAAGAATTTTGTATCTGGAGTTTCTACTTCGGTAAATTCTTACTATGCATTTGTTGGACTTCCAAATCCAACTGAGATCCAGAGTGACTGGGATGATTCTCCGCCAAGTCCTACAGATAATTTTTCTAATGAATGGAGCACTTGGGACACCATGATTGCTCTCAAGAAAATAACTCCGAGTGATGTAAAACAGGTTGTCAATAAAAGAATTTGGGCTTCGGGAACAACCTATGATTATTACAGACATGATTATAGTGTCGCAAATCCACCATCAAACTCAAGTGGCACATCACTTTACTCTGCAAACTATTATGTAATTAATAGTGATAATAGAGTTTATATCTGTCTTCAGAACGGGACAACTCCGGAGACTCCAGATGGAAAACCATCTTTGGATGAACCAACATTCACTGATCTTGAACCAAGAACTCCAGGATCTAGTGGAGATGGTTATGTTTGGAAATATCTCTACACTATTAAACCGACTGAATTGATCAAGTTTGATTCTGTTGATTTTATTCCTGTCCCATCAGATTGGGATAATAACGCAGAAACCGCTGCCGTTAGAGGCAATGCAGTTGATGGCAGTGTAAAGATTGTTGTTGTTAAAAACAGAGGTGTTGGAGTAGGAACTGCTAACAGAACTTACACCAGAGTTCCCATCAAAGGTGACGGGGATAATGCTGAATGCACCGTTGTTATCAACAATGATCAACAGGTTGATAGTGTAACAATTTCAAACCAAGGTTCTGGTTATACTTTCGGTAATGTTGATCTGGCCGCTGGTGGAATCCCTGAACCAGATACGGAGCCAGTTCTTGATGTTATCATGTCACCGAATGGTGGTCATGGATATGATATTTACAGAGAACTTGGTGCTTCAAACATTCTCATCTATGCAAGAATTGAAAACGATGTTGAGAACCCAGACTTCATCACAGGTAACGAAATTGCAAGAATTGGTTTAGTTGAAAATCCACTTATTTTTGGTTCTTCACAAAAACTGATTTCAGAAAAAGCAAGCGCAGTCTATGCACTTCGTTTAACTGGTGTTGGTTATAGTTCGACTAAATTTACCGCAGATTCTCTGATAACTCAAACTACAGGAACTGGTGTTACTGCTGTAGGTAAAGTTGTAAGTTATGATCAAACCACGGGTGTTTTGAAATATTGGCAAGATAGAACTCTTGCAGGATTTAACACCGTAGGGACTGCTCAGACCAATCCAACCTATGGGTTTAATTTGACGCGCTTTACTGCCTCACCAACATCTGGTGGTAGTTTATCAATCGTTGGCGGAACAAATAATCTGTCAATCAGCACTAATTTTAGTGGCTTCACTACCTCAATAAATAATAAGACATATTATCTTGGTCAAAACTTTACTAATGGAGTATCGAATCCAGAGGTTAAAAAATACTCTGGAAACATTATTTACGTTGACAACAGACCAGCTATCAAAAGATCTTCCAGTCAAAGAGAAGACATCAAAGTTATATTGCAGTTCTAACTAACTATGGCTCAACTTACAAATCTCAATGTTTCCCCATACTTTGACGATTTTGATCCGAATGATAATTACTACAGAGTTCTTTTCAAGCCAGGTTATCCGGTTCAGGCAAGAGAATTAACTGGTCTGCAGTCAATTTTGCAGAACCAAATTGAAAAGTTTGGTCAACACTTCTTCAAAGAAGGTGCTAAGGTAATTCCTGGTAACACAGCATACACCCAAGAATACCCTGGAATTGAACTTAACAACACTCACTTGGGTGTTCCTGTATCACATTATGCAGACCAGCTTGTTGGCAGAAGAATTATTGGTCTGGTATCTGGTGTAACTGCAATTGTTGACAAGATTCTTTTACCTGAAGATTCAGAAAGGGGAAATCTGACTCTTTATATTTCATACCTTACTACTGGAATCAATGATGATCAGAAGCAATTCACTGATGGTGAATCTTTAACATGTGATGGAGATATTATAAGTGGACCACTAAACAATCCTTTTATTCCTTCCGGTGAAGCATTTGCATCTTTGATTTCTGAAAATGCATCCTCAACTGGATCTGCTTTTTCGATTGTTAATGGTGTCTATTTCGTCCGTGGAACTTTTGTAAATGTTGCAGATGAAACTCTTGTCTTAACTCAATATTCAAGTTCACCAAGCGTTAGAGTTGGTCTTAGAATTCAAGAAGAGATCATCAATGCAGATGAAGACGAAACTCTGACGGATAATTCTAGAGGATACAACAACTATGCTGCACCAGGTGCAGATCGTTTAAAAATTAATCTCTCTCTGTTTGCTAAACCACTAGACGATTTTAACGATTCTAATTTTGTCGAGCTCGCAACCATTAGAGACGGTCAATTAAGATCACAAATTAAGAATACTCAATATAGCATTATTGCAGATGAATTAGCAAGAAGAACATTTGCTGAATCTGGTGATTATACAGTAACTCCTTTTGATGTTACTTTAAAAGAAACTCTCAATAATAGAACTGGAAATAACGGTTTATTCGAAGCAGGGCAATTTACATATTCAGGAGAGCCTGCTAGTGAAGACTTAATTAACTACGTAGTCTCTCCAGGAAAGGCATTTGTAAAAGGATATGAGGTTGAAACTCTTAATTCAACTTATCTTGATGTTGTAAAACCAAGAACGTCAAAAACGTTACAGAGTCAAGCAATCAATTATACAACTGGATCTAATTTAAGAGTTAACAGAGTATTTGGAAGTCCAGTCGTTGGTTTGGGTAATACTTACATTGTAAGTCTTAGAGATAGTAGAGTCGGAGCCACAGGTCTCGTAGCACCTGGAAAAGAGATTGGTGTTGCTAGAGTTTATGACTTTGCTTTAGAATCAGGATCATATTCGTTCAGCAATCAAGATATCAATGAGTGGGATCTTTCTTTATATGATGTTCAGACATTTACAAATATCACGCTGAGTGAACCTATCACTCTTCCAGTTCCAACTTTTGTTAGAGGAAGATATAGTGGTGCAACCGGATTCTTAAGAAGTTCTGTTTCAGCAGGCACAGCACTTACTGTATATGAAACTTCTGGTCAGTTCTTAAATAATGAGCCATTTATCTTTGATGGTGTTGAAAATAATAGAGTTGCAACTGCAGTAACATCTCATGGTTTTGCCGATGTTAAATCAGTTTATGGTGGACCCCAAAATGGTGATGTTGGATTTGCAAAAACTTTCGCTGCAGACACAATCCAGCAAGAGTTCATTAATATTGGTATTGCTACCATTACTCCATATAATGGATCTACCGGAAGAAGTACTATTAGAAGCACAAATACACTCTTCCCAGGAACAATCGTAAAACTGAATGATATTGTTCAATTCACTGGATTGGGATTTGCAGAACCAACGTTCGGTGAAGTTGTAAGTGTTGGATCAACTTCGATTGAAGTTGTTGGTGTTACGACAGTTACCGGTGTTGCAAGTGGTGCTCTTCCAACTGGATCAGACAACCTTGCGGTCACTGATTTGAAACTTCTCAAGACTCACGTCAATAAGTCCGAGGATAATACATTATATGCTCCGATGCCTAAAATGTTGATTTCTAATGTTGATTTGACAAATGCGTCGATCAACATTAGAAGATCATATACTGTAAATATTTCTGGCAATCAGTTATCGTCTGCTCTAGTTGCGGGAGCTAATGAAACTTTCATTCCTTTTGACGAAGAGAGATACACCCTAATCAGATCTAATGGTGATACTGAAGTTCTGACCCCAGATAAGTTTTCATATACTTCTGGATCTACAGTTCTCCAAATCAACAATTTGGGTTCAAATGATACTGGTGCTACTTTAGTAGCCACTTTGAAGAAGACTAAACCAAAATCAAAAGTAAAGAGACTCAACAGAGTAAATGCGGTTGTTGTTGATAAATCCACAAACGCAGCATCTGGTGTTGGTGCAACTACTTTAAATGATGGACTATCGTATGGAATTTATCCATTTGGAACAAGAGTACAAGATGAAATAATTTCACTTAATCATGGTGACGCTATAAAAATTCTTGGAATCTTTGAATCATTTGATAATGATACTCCATCTGCACCTAAAGTAACCTTATCAAATCTAAACGGTCCAACTGGTAAAACAACTGATTTGATTATTGGAGAAAGAATCGTTGGCAATGATACTGGTGCAGTTGCAATTTATTGCGAAAGACTTTCAGATTCTGAAATTACATACGTTCTGAAAAACAAAATTGGATTTAAAGAAGGAGAAACTGTTACGTTTGAAGAGTCAAGAGTTCAAGGAATCGTAACAACGCTAGAAACTCCAAGTAAAACTGTAACTGCTGGGTATAATTTTGATACTAATCAGCAAGGGACTTTCTTTGATCACTCATTTATCACTAGAAAAAGAAACTTTAAACCTGCTTCCAGAAGACTGAAAATCTATTTTTCCAATGGATACTATGAGTCTTCAGATGATGGAGATATCACGACTAAGAATTCATATGATACTATGAATTATAAAACTGATATTCAAATAGTCGATGGTTATAGAAATACTGATATCATTGATATTAGACCAAAAGTTTCACAATATGTTGTAACTGAAAATTCGAGATCACCTCTTGAGTTTTTTGGAAGAAAGTTTGATGGATCAGGAAATTCTTCTGCGAATATTTTAGCTTCCGATGAATCCATTACAACTGATTATTCATTTTTCCTTGGAAGAACAGACTCCATCTTCTGTACAAAATTTGGTAAATTCCAAGTTCAGTATGGAGAACCTGCAGAAAATCCCGAAAAACCTGTTCCAGTTGATGATGCGCTAGAAATCGCTACTGTAGAACTCCCTGCGTACCTCTTACACGTTAATCAGGCACAGTTAGACTTCCTAAACCATAAGAGATATCGGATGCAAGATATCCGAGAACTTGAAACTAGAATTAAAAATCTTGAATATTACACATCTCTAAACTTACTCGAAACCAAAACTGAAAATCTGTTCATTCCAGACTCTGCTGGTTTAAACAAATTTAAATCAGGATTCTTTGTTGATAACTTCACATCTTTCACTCTTCAAGAAGAAAGAAGAGATATCAAAAACTCAGTTGACATTAAAAACCAAGAACTGAGACCAAGACACTTCACAAACTCTATTGACTTGACGCTTGGTCCTGTCGAAAATGTAAATCCAGATGCGGATTCGAGATTTGTTCAACCAGAAGGTGTCAATGTCAGACGTTCGCAGGATATCATTACTCTAGACTACACTGAAGTTGAGTGGTTAAAACAATCGTTTGCAACTAGAACAGAAAGTGTTACACCTTTCCTCGTCAGTTTCTGGCAAGCAAGTTTGGAGTTGACTCCATCTTCAGATACCTGGGTCGATACTGCTAGAGTTGAAGCAAAAATTACTCAGGTTGAAGGTAATTATAGTGAGACCATGGCCAATTTGTCCAAGACTCAAGGCATTGATCCTCAAACTGGATTAGGTCCAATTTTATGGAACTCTTGGGAAACTACTTGGACAGGAACTGAAGTCAAAACACACAAGAAAACAAGAACTGAAACTAAAAATCCAAGGTGGATTGGATTTATTGCTCGTCCTGGTCAACCTGGTCATATTTGGGGAACTAGAACTATTACGGACTTTGAAGACGAGTATGCAGAAACCATTCAAACTGGTACTTCATCTAGAACCGGAGTTAGAACTGCTGTCGTTGAACAGTTCGATCAAACATCTCAAGGAGATAAAGTTCTGAGTAGGGAAGTAATTTCCTTCATGCGCTCTAGAAACCTTCAGTTTGTTTCTAAGAAACTTAAACCTTTAACTCAAATCTATGCATTCTTTGATGGAGTTAACGTAACAAAATATTGTGTACCAAAACTCATGGAAATTAACATGCAATCTGGTGTATTCCAGGTTGGTGAAAAGGTTGTTGGTAGAGTAAGAAGAACTGGACTGTCACCAGTAAACGGTGAGGCAGGTCCAAAGATTACCTTCAGAGTTGCTCAAACGAACCACAAAGAAGGTCCTTACAACGCACCAACTTCAGTTTTTACTAATAATCCATATGTGTCACAAGTTAGTGCGAGTGAAGTTGAAACATATACTGGAACTCCCGGAATTACTCAGTTACGAGGTCAGGGAGGCACTGTATTGCCATCCACCTATTCGGCAACATCTACTGTTTTAAATGTTGATACATTCTCACTGTCTGAACAGGCGCAGGGTGATTACAGTGGATATGTTGAAAGCGGAATGATTCTTGTTGGACAAACAAGCGGAGCTCAAGCAGAAATTACAAATGTAAGACTTATCTCTGATCTTGGAGCAACTTGTATTGGTAGTTTCTATATTCCAGATCCAAATATTGCAACGAATCCTAGATTTAATACTGGAACAAAAACTTTTACCTTGATTAATAATCCAACAAATAATCAGGATACAGCAGATACTATTGGAGAAGAAAGTTACAGTGCAAGTGGAACTTTAGAGACTGTTCAAGAACAAATTATTTCTGTTAGAAATGCTAGAATTTCTCAACAGCATGAATCTGAAGCTAAAGCAGCAAGCAGAAGTCTTGGTATGGAGTTCGTAGGTAGCACGGTAATTCGCACACAGAGTGAGCAAGTTAAAGTTGGTTGGTATGACCCACTCGCTCAATCATTCCAAGTTGAGGATGAAACTGGAGTTTTCTTAACAAGTTGTGATATATTCTTCCAGTCGAAAGACGACATGGATATTCCAATGACATTCCAGTTACGCACAATGCAAAATGGAACTCCGACTCAAAAGATTCTCCCATTCTCTGAAGTTGTGGTTGAACCAGGTCAAATCAATGTATCTCAGGATGGAACTGTTCCAACTCGAATTACATTTGAAGCGCCGGTCTATGTTGAAGGTGGTACTGAATATGCAATAACCCTTGCATCTTGGTCAACCAAATATAGAGTATTCATCTCTAGAGTTGGTGAGGCTGATATCATAACTGATGAATTTATCTCTAACCAACCATATCTTGGATCTCTGTTTAAGTCACAAAACGCTTCTACATGGGAACCAAGTCAGTGGGAAGATCTTAAGTTTGTTCTTTACAGAGCAGAGTTTGCTACTTCTGGAGAGGTTCAGGTTTACAATCCAGTCTTGTCCGAAGGAAATGCACAGATTCCAAGACTTATGCCAGATTCTCTGAATCTAAATTCCAGAAGAATCCGTGTTGGTCTCTCATCTAACGTAACTGATAGAATTGGTATTGCAACTCAACTAACTGTTGGCAATACGATTAGCCAGCAAGGAACTAATGCAACTGGCAACTTTGTTGGAAGTGCTGGAATTGCAACTGGTTCACTTGGAATTATTAACTCTGGTATTGGATATACACCGTCTCTGGGAACCTTTACTTTTACAGGAATCGGTCTTACAAATATTACGGGAACTGGTAGAGACATCACTGCAGATGTCATGATTGAGAATGGTGTTGCAGTCGCTGCAACCGTTGTCAATTCTGGAACTGGTTATCAAGTTGGCGATGTATTGGGTATTGCTACTATCGGTAATAACTCTGTTGGCAGAAATGCAAGACTCTCAGTTGTTTCTATTGCAAGCACAAATGAACTGATTCTTGATAATGTTCAAGGCAACTTTGTTGTTGCTGGAGCTGGTAAGACAGTTCAATACACAAATAGTGTTGGTGTTCTAACTACGTTGAATGCTTCAACTCTTGGTGGCGTTCAGATTAATAGTATTGATGTTGTGAGCGATGGTCTCCATATTGAAGTTGATCACAAGAACCATGGAATGTATCATGAAACCAATAAGGTGACTATTTCTGAGGCACAGAGTGATGTAATACCAACCAAACTTACACTTCCATATAACTCAGATTCAACTGCAAATATTACGGTTGAAACTACAAATAATCTTGAAACATTTGAAAACGTTTCAGTTGGAACTACATATCCTGGATACATTCTGATTGATGATGAAATTATTTCCTACACTGGAGCTTCTGGAGGAACAATCTCTGGAATTACTAGAGGGGTTGATGGAACAATTCCAAAGAACTACATCGTTGGAACTCCTGTTTACAAATATGAAATGGGTGGTGTTTCCCTGAGAAGAATCAACAAGACTCACAATCTGTCTGATGTCACTGTTTCTTACCCACTTACATATGATTCATATAATGTTAAATTGGATATGTCAACTTCTGGTATTGCCAGAACTGATGGAGTAAGTTTCCCAAGACTCTATCTGAACCAGGCCAAGTCTGCTGGCGGCGTTCAGGCAAGAGCAACTCAGAATATGCCATTTGAAATTATCTATCCCAATGTTCAGAACATCACTGTTCCTGGAACGAGTTTGACTGGTGAACTGAGAACTGTTTCCGGATCAAGTCTTGGAGACGGTTCTGGTGAGGGAATTCAAATTCCATTCGTAAATCAAGGATTTGAACCAATTAATTTGAATAGAACCAACTACTTGGATTCACCAAGGATTATTGCTTCTAGAATTAATGAAACTACAAACGCTCAAATTCAAGATCTTCCTGGAGATAGGTCACTTAATCTTAAGTTGAATCTCAATACAGTAGATACAAGACTGTCTCCTATAGTTGATACTCAAAGAATGAGTGCTGTTTTGGTTAGTAACAGAGTTGACAATCTTATTCAAGATTATTCCATTGACAGAAGAGTTAACACTCTCGATGATGATCCATCTGCATGTCAGTATATTACTAAAGAAATCGATCTGCAAGAATCCGCTTCTTCGATTAAAATCCTACTTGACGCACATATTAATGAGTATAACGATATTAGAGCTTTCTATGCTATCAGCGAAAATGCAAACTTCAAACCAATCTTTATTCCATTCCCAGGATTTGACAATTTAAATGATAGGGGAGAAATTATTTCATTCTCGGATAGCAATGGAAAACCTGATACATTTGTACCTGCAGTGAATTCTGGATCTTTTGACACTCTTGACATCGACTTTAGAGAATTTACATTTACTGCGAATGATCTTCCAAACTTCAAGTCATATAGAATTAAGATTGTTCTGACATCTACTGACCAAACATATCCACCAAGAATAAAAGATCTCAAAGTGATTACCTTAGCATAATGGACTATATTAAAGTAAAGGGTCGCGAACATCTAGTCCGCGATCCTAAAACAAACTCTATCATCAATACTAACAGAGCAGCATATGAGCAGTATGTTCGCAATCGTGACATAAAAATGGAAGAGAAACAAAAGTTACAAACACTTGAGGAAGATGTTGCTAATATGAAGGATGACTTGAATGAAATTAAATCATTATTGAGGAAATTGGCCAATGAATCCTGACAAAATCACTCTAAAAAATTTAGAGAAAAATTTTGAATATTTCAAAATTGCATCCGAAATAGATAATATAGAGGATAAAAATGATTTGAGATCCATAGCAAAAATGTATTGCAAACTTTATTATAAACAGCAAGAAACACTGTCTTTCATAGGGGTGCCAAATGGCGAATAAAAAATTTACATTTGATCCCGATTCAGGAACTCCCAAATCTATAAATTTAACTCTTAATACTGGAGCTACGTTTAAAACAAATTTTGAAGTGGTTAGTATTGCAAACACTGCATTTGATTTTTCTGGTTCAAATGCAGTTGGGATTGCAACAACAACTGGATGGACAGGATCTTCTCAAATGAGCAAGAGTGTTTCTGTTGGAGCGACATCATACGCCCATGCTACATTTAATGTAGGGTTTACAAGTGCTGCTGATGGTAAGTTTAATATCTCCTTGGGATCAACAGATACACGTTCTTTAGTGGAAGGGAGATATGTTTACGATGTTCTCGTAAGTTCTGGAGCAACAGTTTACAGAATCATCGACGGAATGATTCTTGTAAAACCAGGTATTTCTTCCGCACCATAAATACTAAGAAGAGGTGTTAAATAAATGGCTCAACCATCCAGTAGGTCTGAACTTATAACGTACTGCAAAAGGCAACTGGGAGCACCAGTGCTGGAAATTAACGTTGCAGACGAACAGGTCGAAGATCTGGTTGATGATGCTCTGCAATATTTTCATGAGAGACACTTTAATGGTGTCACTCAGATGTATTTGAAATATAAAATTACTCAAGACGATATTGATCGCGGAAGAGGAAGAGGAAGTAGTAACCCAATAGGTATTGTAACTACAACAGCAAGCACAACAATCGCTGGAACTGCAACAACATTTTCATACGAAGAAAATAGCAATTATCTTCAAGTGCCACCAGCGGTAATCGGTGTGAATAAAATATTCAGATTTGATGGGTCTAACACTAGAACCAGTAACATGTTTAGTGTTAAATATCAGTTGTTCTTAAATGACATGTATCATTTTAGTTCAACTGAAATTTTGAGTTATGCAATGGTAAAAAGATATCTGGAAGATTTAGATTTTGCATTGAGCACAGAAAAGCAAATAAGATTTAATCAAAGAGACGATCGGTTATACCTTGATCTTGATTGGGCAAGTGTAACAGTCGATGACTATTTGGTAATAGATTGTTATCGTCTATTGAATCCAGATGATTTTACAAGAGTTTACAATGACTCTTTCCTCAAAAAATACTTAACAATTTTAATTAAAAAACAGTGGGGACAAAACCTAATCAAATTCCAAGGTGTTAAACTTCCAGGTGGAGTTGAATTGAATGGCCGTCAGATATATGACGATGCTCAAAAAGAGATGGAAACTCTGATGGAGAAAATGTCAAATACATACGAACTTCCACCTTTAGATATGATTGGGTAACTTACTATGTTAAACCAATATTTTTTACAAGGATCTTCTGGAGAACAAAGTCTTGTTCAAAGTTTGATTAATGAGCAGTTGAAAATGTATGGTGTAGAAGTACACTATCTTCCTAGAAAATACCTTAACGAAAACACGGTAATAAAAGAAGTCATTCAATCAAAATTTGATGATGCTTATCCTATTGAAGCATACGTTGATAATTTTGATGGTTATGGAGATAATGTAACCTTATTATCAAAGTTTGGTATTCAAGCAACAAATGAAATTACTTTAATTATATCAAAGGAAAGGTTTGAAACTTATATAACTCCTTTAATTGAGAACGAACAAAATATAAAACTATCATCTAGACCTAAAGAAGGTGACCTGATCTATTTCCCTCTTGGAGATAGATTATTTGAAATAAAATATGTTGAGCATGAAAAACCATTTTATCAGTTACAAAAAAATTATGTTTATGAACTGAAGTGCGAACTCTTCAGATATGAAAATGAAATTATCGATACTGGTGTTGATGAAATTGATGACACCTTAGAACCAATTGATGGCGCTGATGGAACTTCATATGCAATAGGTCACGTTCAAACTTTGACAGTGGTTGGCACTGGAGCCACCGCAACTGCAGTTACTGGGTTGGTCAATGGTGGTATCAGAAAAATCACCGTATCCAATAGAGGTGCTGGTTATACATATGCACCAACTGTTGGGATAGGATCTGCCCCTGCAGGAGGAACAACAGGTATTGCCACTGCGATTATGATTGGTGGCATTGTTGTCTGTTCGGATAGCGCAAATCCCGCATCCACTTCTGTTCAGGAAGTCAGGATAGTAAACCCAGGTGCAGGATATACCGTGGCACCTGGAGTCAAATTTATTGGTGGTGGAGGAAGTGGAGCTGCAGCAACCTCTGTAATCGATAATGGAACCATTGGAATTGTAACGGTCACAGGTGGTGGTTCTGGATACACGACATCACCTACAATCACTTTCACTGGGGTATCTACTGTCTCTGCCGCTGCAACAGCGGTTATAAACGCTTCTGGGTCTATCTCAGCGATTCATATTACAAACTCTGGTGCAGGATATACAGTAGCACCAACAATCACAATCTCAGATCCATCAATGAGTTCTGTTGGAGACTTTATTTTCAACGAAGTGGTAACAGGTTCAACTTCTGGAACAACTGCAAGAGTTCGTTCTTGGAACTCTGGAACAAATATTTTGGAAGTATCAAACGTTACAGGAACTTTCCGCGTTGGAGAAGATATCGTTGGTTCAACCTCTGGTGCTTCTCATGCATTGAGAAAGGCCAACACAGATCCAGTTGATGATGGATTTGCAGACAATGCTGATATTGAAACTGCTGCAGATGCGATCATTGATTTTAGTGAGAGGAATCCATTCGGACAAGTCTAAATAGTTTTTATAATGTGCATCATTTAATGTAGAGGTAACAATGTTTGAATATTTTTATCACGAAATTCTGAGAAAAACACTTATCTCTTTTGGCACACTTTTCAACGGTTTGGAGATAAGAAAAGAGGACGAAGTTATAAGAGTTCCTCTTGCTTATGGACCTACCCAAAAGTTTTTAGCTAGACTGGAGCAGTCTGCAGATCTAAACAAGTCCACCCAGATGACTCTCCCAAGAATGTCATTTGAGTTTAATGGGATGACTTATGATCCATCTAGAAAGGTAACCACTACTCAACAATTTACGACGAAAGATGCCGATGATGGCACTGTCGTTAAAAAAGCATTCATGCCCGTTCCATATAATATGCAATTTGAACTGGGTATTATGACTAAATTAAATGATGATGCACTACAAATAGTTGAACAAATTCTACCATATTTTCAACCATCATATAATTTGACTGTGAATCTAGTTGCTAATGGAGTAAATGAGAAAAAAGATATTCCAGTTGTCCTAGAAAACATCACGATGCAGGATGACTATGAAGGAGACTTTTCTACAAGAAGAGTTCTTCTTTATACCTTAAGATTTACTGCTAAAACATATCTGTTTGGTCCTGTATCTACTGCAACTGGAGACATTATCAAGACCTCAAGAGTCAGTTACCTCTCTGGTACAGATACAACAAATACTACAAGAGAACTCTCATATACTGTTACTCCAAGAGCGATCAAGAACTATACAGGGACAGTTCTTACAAACTTATCGAAAGACATTGCTGTTGTTGACACAATCATCAACGTTAATGACGCAAGTTCGATTACGACAAAAACATACGTTGAGATTGGAGGAGAAGAGATGTTCGTGACTGGAATAAAGGGAACGGCAGTCACAGTAAAACGTGGACAAGACGGAACAACAATTCAAACTCATTTAACTGGTGCGGAAGTCAAGTCAATTGGAGCTGCAGATAATGCACTGGTTGAAGCAGGAGATGACTTTGGCTTTAGTGGATCTATTGACTGATGAAAATGACAAAAAAGTATGACGATCTAGATGATGCTTTCAATGTAGAGAGCACGGTTGTTCCTGAATCAAAGGATCAAAAAACTGATATTGTGAAACCACAATCCAAGGATGATATTGTTAAAGACTATGAATATACACGAGGAAATTTATATTCAGTCATAGAAAAAGGTCAAGAGGCACTTAATGGAATCTTGGAATTAGCGCAAGAAAGTGAGATGCCAAGAGCATATGAGGTTGCTGGTCAACTGATCAAGAACGTTGCTGATGCAACCGACAAACTGATGAAATTGCAGAAGGAACTCAAAGAAGTTCAAGAAGAATCTGCAGCAAAATCACCTCAGAATGTAACTAATGCACTGTTTGTTGGTTCTACAGCAGAACTTGCCAAAATGCTGAAGACTGGACTTAAAGAAGACGATAAATAAAAAAGGAAGAAAAATTCCAAAGTACACTAGTTGCTAATAACATGTCAAACGAAGGATTGCCTTCAATTGATGACTTTGCTGAAGATCTCAGCAATTTACCGTCAATTGACGATTATTTAACAGAAGAGGTATCAGAGGAGTTGCCTTCTGTTAGCGAATTCATTGTAGAAGAAAAAGAGGAAATAGAGGAGGCAACTCAGACAATAGAGGACCTGGACGGGAATACTTTCGCAGAGGTAAAAGATATTGTTCCCCCATGGCCAGAGTTACTTAGATTAGTAAATGATATCAGGGAAGAGATTCCAGATATCCCGGAAATCAAATACTATGATAAGGAACTCGAAGATTTAGAAGAGCAAATCAATCTGGTAAAAGATCAAATACCAGAGGTTCCTGAAGTTAGATATTATGAAGCAGAAATTGAGGCGATCTGTGAGCAGATTGACCTTGTAAAGGAGCACATATCAAGTTCTATTTCAGAACTACCAGAAGTAAAATATTACGATGATCAAATCAAGTCTTTAGAGGAACGTCTTGATCTTGTAAATCAAAATATTGACGAACTTCCTGAGCCAAAATATTATGAGGGAGATCTTCAATCAATCAGAGAAGATATTGAAGAGGTAAAGAATCAAATTCCTACCTTTCCAAAGTGGGTCAATGAGGTAAATGAAGTCCCAGATTTTTCTTGGATTGGAAAAACTTTCAGTGTTATCGACGACGACTTTATTAAAGTCAATGATAAAATTGAAACAGTAAAACAAAGACTTCATATAGATTTCAAAGAATTTACTGAAGAGAATGAGACCAAGCACTTTGAAAGTGGTGTTGAGTTTGGCAATAAAATTGAAGACCTCGATAAAAAGTTTAGCGACTCTAAGGACAGAATCTGGAAAGAACTTAGAGAGTCATCTTTAAAGATTTGGGAATATCATAAAGAATTTAAAGACGACGATAAAAAACTTAAAAAACAAATCAAAAATGAATATGATTTGCTAAAGAAAAATGTTCATGAGAGCATTGAAAAATATGTAGAAGATAGTGTCAATACAGATCAATTACTTCTCAAGTATTTCGAAGAACTTAGAAAGGAAGTATCAGAACTTCCAGAAGTAAAATATTATGATGAAGATATTAAGGATGTAAAATCCAATATCAAAGAACTGTATGAGATCGTTGAATTAATTAAATCTGAACAGCAAAATATTCAGGAGGAACTTCAAGAAGGTCTTTTAAACGAACCACCAAATGAAAAAGAATCTGTAGGTGGTCAAGCAGATCCATTAACTCCAATGGATCAAAAGTTTGCAACTCTTGATGATCTTGCTGGTCACTATAGACTCTTTATCAACAGAATCCAGCAACAGATTTCTACCATTGGTGGTGGTGGTGCTGGATTCATCAAAGA
>CEOA01014291.1_pt1 | contig 30217 bp, 27 predicted proteins | sample 530251 | NCBI WGS metagenome assembly CEOA01 (sample SAMEA2619838, study PRJEB7988) | marine metagenome | biome: marine biome (ENVO:00000447); feature: surface water layer (ENVO:00002042); material: "saline water (ENVO:00002010), including plankton (ENVO:xxxxxxxx)" | depth 5 m
TCGCGGATACGCGTTCCACAGTCAATACCAGTCCGGCCTCCGGCTTACCAAGCCAGACATGTCCGCTGACGGAGTTTTCAAGGAAACGCGTCGGCGCAAGCGCGTTCTGCTGGTGCCCATTTCGCCGGCCCACCTCAACGAAATCCTGGTCTACAGCCGCAACAGCAACGAAGCAGCTGAGCAAATCGAGCAGATGAGTTTGGGGGTCCAGGACGCCCCGCGTTTCCAGCACTCTGCCGCGGCCCCAACGCCGGCCGTAGACGCAGGCGCCCTGGATCAGCTCATTAGCAACCGCGTCAGCAACGAGCTGGCCAAGCAGCAGGCTGCTAGCGACGCCAAGATTGCAGCGCTGCAGCAGCAGCTAGAAGAAACGCAGCAAAAACTCAACACTGCTCAAACCACTGCGAAGAAAAAGGCAAAGAAGACCGCGCGCAAAGCGCCGCGCAAGACATCTAAAGATGGGCTGCCTGAGTTGAGCACGGACGAGCAGGCCGCGCTTGATGCCATCATGCAGCAAGAGGCCCAGGATATGGGTCAGTGAGCCGACTGCCCACAAACGCAGATGAGCGGGCGTTCTTCATCGAGCGCGCGCTGACTGACACGGGGTATTTTGCCCGCAACGTGCTGGGCATGGACACCGATCGGACTGGCAACAACGCCACGGTGTCCAACGTAGGTCGCGGAGGCATCCGCGATTACGGCCCGCACGCTGAGATGGTCAGATTTTTGGACGACACCAGCTGCCGAACCGGGGCCTTGTGGGCGCCTCGCTACAGCTACAAGAGCAGTGCAGTTAAAGCGTTTATCACGCGCATGGTGCTGGCGTATCCAGACATCAGCATTCTGCTGATTATGCACGACCAGACAGACGCCGAGGAGCGTAGTGCACAAATTAGGGATAGCCTGCTAGATAACGACATCATCAAGGAGATGTTCGACGGCCAAAGCCTGCAGGGCCCTGTCTGGCAGCGAGGCAGGTGGACGACCAGCCTGCGCACAGACAAAACTATCCAACAGCCAACGCTAAGCGTAGCTAGTCCGAAGAAACCAAAGACGGGCGGGCGCTTTAACCTTATTATTTTCGACGACTTAGTGTCAGAGACCAGCTACTTAACCGAGGCTGGCCGCAAAGAGGGCATTCGGTGTGTGGAGAAGTCGTTGAACCTGCGCGCGCGCGACACTCGCTACCTGCTTGTCGGCACGCCATATCATCCAGAGGATGCGAACCACTGGGTGATCGACCAGGGATGGAGGGCGTGCACGCACCTAGACGTGGGCTGCCAGCTAGAGGTGCGCAATGATGGGACGCTAGGCCTGGCAGGTGAGGCGCGCTGGCCCAACCTAACGAAGGAGTTCCTGTCCACCTACCTGGAAGACGGGATGACCTACGAGCTGTTTATGTCGCAGTTCAAGCTGCGCGTCGTGACAGGTCTGACACAGGCATTCCAGCGCACGCACTTCCGCCCCGGCACATTCCGCAAAGACCAACACAGCGACCTGACGGGCTACCTGCTAACCGACGTTGCTCCTAGCGGCAGCCCCAAGGGCGACTTTAACGTGCTCATGTATGTAGGCGTGGACGATCGCGAGCACGTCAAGATCCTAGACCTAGAGCTAGGGTTCTGGAAAATGCACGAGTTCTGCACGCGATACTTGCGCATGCTGCACCGGTGGCAGAGCCGCGTAATGCACAGGGCCGAGCTGTGGGAGGACAGCTTAAACTTTCACAGCTACTTCCAATATTTGCAGATGCGATCAAAGGAGAGCCACCAACGCATTACCGCTGAGCGCGTCAAGCGCAACCAGACAGAAAAGCCAAAGGATGAGCGCATTGCCGGCTTGGCCCTGCGGTTCCAGGCTCAGGAGATCGAGGTAATGGACACGGTGCCTCGCACATGGACCACAGGCACAGAGGTGCGCGAGCTGTGGAACCCAGAAGGCTACCTAGACAGCGACAATCCCAACGCGTTGCCCTCGGGCGACCTTGTCGATTGGTTTGTCCGCTTTCCACACCACGGCAAAAAAGATGTGCCTGACACGCTGGCCCTGGTTGACGCTACAGACAGAAAAACGGATGCTCGCATCTGCTATTGGATCAGGCCTAGCCGCCGCAGCGACTCGGTGTCGCCCAGGCGTCAGGCACAAGCAACAACAAATGGGCGAACACGCGCCGGCTATGGACAGCGGTTCTACGACAGGTGTCACCAACGTGGAGGTTAGCCCTCACGCGCTGGCAGTTTTAGACTCCTGCTTGGGATCGTTGTTCCACCAGGCTTTGCAGACGGGCAGTCAAGCGCTGCTAGCCATTCACAAAGAATTGACTGACGTGCGGCAGGCGTTACAGCCGCATCAGGAGTAAAGATGCTGAAAGTTACGTCGCAACAACTCATCGATAGCGTCGGCACCGACGTGGATCAGATTGGTCGCCCGGTGGTTTTGGGCAGCATGATGAACGGAGACTTGGAAACCTCCGGCAACAACGTGCTCAAGACCATTCCCAAGGGCTTTGTGCTGCTGGCAACTAAGATTGTCGTGCAGGTGCAAGGGGCCGCCGGCGTCAGCGGTGCGGTAGGCACCAAGGACTCAATTCACGGCAGCCCTACGTTTAGCGGCGTAGGCACAGCCGGCGCAATCACCACTGACTTCGAGCAAGAGGCCGGGTCGCCTAGCTTTACTATGAGCTGGCAGCGTCAGGCGCGCTACAACTCGTTGTTTGGCGTGGCGGCAAGCCCCGACTGGCGCACGGCCCACCCGTCCAACATCATTCACTGGGAGCCTAAGTATCCGATCGTTGTCCCTAGCGGTTGGGTGGTTGAGTCTGGGCCTTACACCAACTTTGCTGAGTGGTGCGGCGGGCAAGCCATTTACGGGTTGCTAGTGTCTGAGGATGACGCGCGACAGCTCGGCTTTGCCGTGTCTAGCCAAGACAACGACCTGCTTCGCAACGCCAGCGTAGTGAGCGGACAAGGCAACGGCGGCACGGAAACCCTGCTGGCAGGGCGCGCCGGCAAGAGCATTCGGATCCTAGACATTCAGGTTCGCTTGCAGGCGTCGACAAATGCCTTGACGACTGTAGAGCTGCGCCAAAGCGCTGGCAGCCGCACCATCTGCAAGTTTGCTAGCAGCAACCCCGCAGAAATGATCGACAAGGCGTTTAGCCCTGAGATCTACCTGAAGGGCGGTGCAGACTTACAAATCGTCACCAACAAATCAACGGCATGCAGCGTCAACGTCAGCTACGAGTTTGTAGACGATGACCAGGTGCCGGGCGACGCGTTCTGGGCCACCATGTCTCCGCACCTGCCTACGCCTGGCGGTGGCACAATTGGCTATAACAGCGCGTTCTTGCAGCGTTCCGAAGACATCACGCTTTACTACCCGCGCTTGGACACGCTGGGCGTAACGGCTACCAAGACGGCGGCTGGAAAGGACATGCAGCACTTGCTGCGCGGCTTCTGCATTAGCGCGCAAAAGGACGCAACCAACAGCGGCACGTCAGACGACGTCGACCAGCAGGTATTTGCTATCTCGGCTGCCACCGATGCCAGCACGCTGACGGCGTTCTACCATGGCAGTGGGCTTGTGAGCGTGTCGGGCGACACGACCAACGCGCAGCTGCTCAGCCCGGTCATGGTCATTAACTTCCACGATCAAAACTTGACTGAGGTTGTAGATGGCTTGAATGCGCCGAGCCCGAAGGATGGCGTGTTGCGGCTTGACCAGGTTCGCATGGCAGGCGCTCCCAATGTCGCCTTCAGCGCGGTCACCCCGTCTGACGCAACCGGCGACATGCTTGACTGGAACGTCACCGTGTGGGGCCGCACTATCCCGGCACGCTTTACCGCTCCCATCAACCGCACGAGCCTGTAGCCCTCATGTATCTACGCGACCTCGACATGGCTGGCGATTTGTGGCGCGTAAGCGTGCCGCTAACCGGCAGCATGACCAAAAGCATCGTCATCCCTCGCCCGCAACGCGAAGGCCCGGGAGCGCTGACTGGGCAAAAGACTACGGCGCGTCGAGATGGCATCACCATCATCGGGTTTGCGTTGAACTTCCACAGCACTAGCAGCGACACCAAGAACGTGGTCTTGCGTTCGTCAGACCCGGCCTTCATTGAGGGCACGACGACGAACTACGAGATTTACCGCTGCTCAGTTCCGGCTGGCGACCAGGCTTTTAATCAGGTTGTTACGCCTTGCGTCATTCCCCTGTCGCCTGCGCACTACAACCCCACGCCTAGCGATGGGGCTACTCTTCAGATCGTCACACCAGCCGGCATCACTGACGGTGGTTTGCTGGTGTGGGGTATTCACGGACAGCTCGATATTGGCGGCAGGCGCAGCTTCACCGGCAGCCCGGCCGACTACAGCACTGGGTTCTAGGTAATCGTGCATGGCGACCGAAGACAGCAAGCTGCTTTCCAAGGCTACAATCCCTGTAGACATTGGGCATAAGAAGCCCAGCACTGCAAGGAAGTGGACGAGGGAGCAGATTAAGTATCGCAACTTCGCCGGCAAGCACGATGAGTTGGACCAGCGCGCGCTGCAGTTTGTCTACAACCGCAGGGAGCAGTTTCGCGCACGCATGTCTGGCCCTATGCGTCGTTGGGCTGTTAACTGGACAGCTGCCAACACGGAGGTTATGTGGCAAGAGCGCGAGGACGACGTCCACATTCCCGAGACGAAGAAGGCGCTCGATGGCAAGGTTGCGCGCATTGAAGAGGCGGTCACGGGGTTCGACCCCGTCTTTGAGGTAGAAGGCACCAAGGGCGACATTAGTCGCCGCACTGCCAAGGTGTTGGGGAGCTACATCTACCGACAGCTCGAGCTAGCAGACTGGAAGCGGTTTGTGCAGCCGCTGGCAAAGGATGGCGAGCTATGCAACGTCATGGCTCTCAAGATCCAGTACGAGCGACGCGTCGAAGACGTAGTGGAGCGCAACGACGAGCTGGCGTTTACCAAGAGTGGCAAGCCCGTTTACCACACCGAGCGTCGCATGCGTAAGGCGGTGGTTAACGAAGGCTGCACGCTGCGACTTGTCGACCCGTTCTGGTTTATCTACGACGTTGACGCTGACAGCCCGCAAGAGTGCAGCTTTATTGGCGATGAAAGCACGCCGTTTTTGCACGAGCTAGAGCAGATGGCGCAGCAGGGCATTTACAGCGCTAAGGCTGTTGCTCGTGTGCGCCAGGAGAACGGGGGCAAGGACAGCTACGCAACCACAGATGCGCAAAGTCGCGCAGCGTTTCCCGATCAACTGCGTCGGTCTCGCAGCATCGCTAACGGCACAGACTTCAACAGAGAGTATCGCGGCAACAACGGCGCAGAGCGTGTCCGTCTAACGGAAATGTGGGCGCTGTTTGACTTTGGCGAATACGGCTACAACGGCGTGACGGACCCGACTGGCCAACTGTTGAAGGGGGTGCAACGCGTTGTCATTACTGTGGCTAACGGTGTTGTGATTCGGCTGCAGCAGAACCCGTTTGACCGCAAGTTTGTGCCCTACGCGTTTGAGATGGTCAACCGCACAGGTCACGAGCTGGTAGCTCCAGCGCCGTTCGACAGTGTGGTCCAAAGCAATGCGCTGTACGACCGCCTAGCCAGCAACCAATTCCGCTGGTTTGACCTCTGCGTGAGCCCTCTAGTCGTTACTAGCGATCAAAACACAGACCTGCCCGACAGCATTCTCGACGTAGAGGCCGGCAAGGTCATGCGCAACACAGGCAGCTGGGACTGGATCAAGCCACCAGACATCAGCGGCGCTATCGCGTTCCAGCAGAACTTTATGCGGCGCGAGATCGAAGAGCTGTCCGGCAACCTGCGCGTCTTTGAGTCAGCGGCCGGCACTGCAACCGAGACCGAGCGTAAAGTGCAAGAGCAGCAGCGGATGGTGCGCAACAGCATCCGCGCTGCTGGCAACCTGTGGAGGCAATGCGCTCAGATCATCAAGAACATGGAGTTGCAGTTCAGCACTGGAGCCAAGATGTTCCAGGTCAGCGGCAAGGCTTCGCGTTTGCTGGGGCGGCAGGCAGAAATTACGCCGCAGATGTTGATGGAGGACGTGGACTTCCGCTTCCTCGGCCTGACTGACGTGCACGTGTTTGGCAACAGGTTGCAGGGCATGGCGCAATGGATGAACCGTTGGGGCCCGATGCTGGCCAACATGCCGCAAATCAACATGCAGGCTCTGTGTCAGATGGACTACGAGCTGAGTGTTGGCCGCGGGCAGATGTCTGAGATCTTCCCGTCTGTTAGCAATACTTGGGAAACGTGGTCGCAAGAAGAAGAGAATGCCATGCTGTTGGCAGGCCAATACGTGTCTGTGCACGAGGCTGACAACGACGCAGACCACATCGGCAAGGTGCAAGACTTGCTCGATCGCGCGCTTGGTGACAACGCGCCACAGTACGTTATTGAGCGCATTGTTGAGCACCTGGAAGAACACCAGGATCAGCAAGAGCGCAAGGCGGCAGATCAGGAAGCGCAGCAAAAACAAGCTGAGCAAACTGCGGCACTTATGGCTGCGCAGGGCGGCCAGCCTGGCGTAGATCGGCCGCCGGTGCCTGGAGGCATGGAGGCCATGGCTGGGCAAGCAGACGTTACGCCTGGCAGCCCGCAGGCGCGAACGCAAAGCCGCACAGGCAGAGAGGGTAGCGGGCTTAGCCAAACGCAGGTGATGTAGTGCTGAAAAGTGAGGAAACCCGGCTGAAGATTGAGCAGGCCGGGCAATTGGCGGCGATGCAGCAGACCGCCGGGTGGAAGATTATTGAAGAGCGTTTGCGGTCACAGGTGCAGTCTTGCAGAGACAGACTGTGCCAAAGAGGCCTAGAGCACCAGCAGAGCGAAGAGCTGCGTTATCAGATCTACGTTATGCAATGGCTGTTGCGCAGCGTGCGCCTAACAGAGCCAGAGCAGTTAGCAAAGTGGGAGGGGGAGCTTGCGTTCCACGCCAAACAAGAGAAGATGCGTGAGCAAGCTGGACTGTCTCCAGACTTGCGGGAGCTAAAGAATGACCAAGCACACTGACGCAAAGCCTACGACGAGCTTTGCTGGCCAAAAGGCCACCCTCAACACCGCTCCCGCGGCCACTAGCGGCCGTTGGAACGATCCCCGTTACAAGCCCGCTGTCGGCCACGCGATGAAGGCCGGCAAGTTTAAGGGCGTTGGCAGCAACGGCTACGGTAAGTAGCCCTAACAACCCTCCGCCGGGCAGGCGAGATATATAGGTGAGTAATGGTTGACCACCCGACCAACGCGGAAGAAGTTGACGCAACCGGCGCGGTGCCTGTTGAAGAAACGCAAACTTCTTCCACGGACGACAAGACTGTTCCTTTGAACGAGCTGGTCAAGCACCGACAGCGCGCCTCAGAAGCAGAGGCACGCGTAGAGGAGCTGCAGCGCCAGATTGACGAGCTGAACAGTCAGGCAAGCAACACTGAAGCCGAGCAACCGCAACCGACCGAGAGCACTTGGGAGGACCGCCTGACGCGCATTGAGCGCCAGGAGAGCATGCGCAACTTGATGACTGAGCAAGGCCTAGACAACAAGCAGGCCGAAGCAGTACACAGCATTATGAGCGAGATGCCAGGCCTAAACCCAGCAGAGGCCCGAATGGTTGCGGCGCAACGCGACGGAGAGTTGTTTGCTGAGGGAGCAGCGGCAGGGTTTGATCCTGCTACGCACGGTTCTTCGCGTCCGACACCTGGCAGCATGCCAGCTGAACAGCAAGAGTCTGATTACGAGCAGCGCTTAAAGATGGCCGGCGAAATGATCGCCAGCGGTCAAGACAAGAAGACTGCAAGCAGGTTGCTCAACAACCTTGTCGGACGCATCGCAGCTCAGCAGGTAGGCAGGTCAGGTCACGAGATGATCCCACTTCCACGGAGAACCCAATGACCCAGTACATTTCCGGCAACGAAACTGTTCGCCACGAAAAGCTGCTCGACCAAATCAAGGTGCGCGCAGCGTTCCAGACGCCTCTGTTGGCGCGTCTGCCTCACGACACCACCGACCACATCATTACGGAATACCCTCTGGACGTTCCGTTTGCGAGCGGCGACTCGGTGCGTGACATCGCTAACCCTCACGCAGACTCCAAGCGTGAAGGCGCAGCGTTTAGCTACGAAGCTGCTACTTACGAGCAGCGCATGAAGACCATCTGCGAGATCAAGCACCACGGTGTGGAGATGTCGGGATCGGATCGCAGCGCCGTTATCGCTGGCATGGAGAACCCGTGGGACTACCGCACGGGCAAGGTGTTCACGAAGCACCTGAACAGCATCGACAACACTGGCATGTACGGCACTGGCAGCCCGGAAACGGGCGGTGCAACTGCCACCAGCGGTGCGACGACGGCTGGCGATGAGCGCCGCATGCAAGGCCTCATCTTCAACAGCGCTTGGACCGGTTTGCAGCGGCAGCACGGCGCTGCGGGCATCACGTCGATCCAGGACCCGTACGGCACCACGATTACCGACGACTACTGGTCGGTGTTCCAGGATTTCGAGCACTCCAACATCACGATGGAGTCGTTCTACAACAACCTGATTGCGCCGGCCTTGACGGCTGGAGCGGACTTTGAAAGCCCGTGGATGTTCCAGTGCGGCTACCGCGTCATGCAGCGCGTCGCGCGCTTCTTGATTGCGGACGGCGGTATCCCGCTGAACGAGCGCACGCGTGGCGCTGACGAGACGCAAGGTAGCGATTACCTCAACATGTTCCGGCTGGCGTCGGGCAACATCGTCACGTTCCGCACCAACCGCTGGCTCAACGAGACGGACGACACGTTTAGCTGCGACAACCGTTCGGAGAGCGCGACGTTTACGCCGGGCAGCCCGTCGACGAGCAACGGTGACCAGAGCCGCACTCTCTACGGTGACCAGACCATTATCGGTCACGAGCCGGGATGCGTTCGCTGGCTGTGGTATCGCGAGCCGGGCTTCCGCGAAGTCTCGACTAGCGGTGACTTCAACCGCATGGCCATCGTTTCCGAAGTGACCCTGCAGGTCGACCACCCGCTGTCGGTTATCGGCGCTGGCAACGTCCTCGCGTAACGCATGCCAACATACGAGTTTGAATGCCCTAACTGCGGCAAGGTGACGGAGGCGGCTTACTCCATGTCGAGTAAGCCGTCTTCGATCATGTGTAGCTGCGGTGGCGAGGCAAATAGCATTATTAGCCTAAACACAAACTCGTATGTGGCTAACCGCGAGTACGTGTTCGACCAAGGCGACTGCGTGCAAAACTTTGGTCGAGACGTAGGCCGGTCTGCTGCCCAGCAGCACCGGCACTACCAAAACTACTTTGGTGACATCAAAAAGCGACGCCGTCGCATGAAGGGCAGCAACACCCTTAAAAACGGCATGGAGTGGATTGGTGGCATGCCCGGCGAAATGGCCGACAGTATTGGCATGCACGAGGGTGACCCCGAGGCTGTGTCTAAGGACCCTGAAGTGTTTTTGAAGAAGACGGGTATGCACGCAGAGCAAGAGTAGCGCAATGCCAATTAATCCGATCACGACGGAGAAGCTGAAGACCATCGTCCTGATCGGACACAGCAATGCTGACGGATGGGCTCCGGCCAACCTTGCACTGAGCAACGACACGACGACCAAGCACCTGACGGCGCAGACGGAATCGCCGCTTGACGCGCCACTGCTTGCGTATTGGAAGAACGTCTACGTGGCAACTTGGGAGCAGGCGTTCCCGACTAGCGGCGCGCCAATCTACAGCAGCCCTAATAACTGCGAGCTGCTAGAGCTGACAATTGCTAACCCGCTATCGCCGGGGCTAGACCACCCTCACCCATCGCCGTTCGACTACGCCAACAACCAGGGCGCAAGCTACCCGCGTTGGAACTACTACGCGTATCCAACAAAGGATGGGTTTACGTTTGATAGCGGCGGCACGCCCACGGGCGAGTGGTTGAACACGCCACCAAACAACGGCGTGCGCACTGGCGTCGAGATTCCTCTCACGTACTACTTCAAAAACTACTGCGCCGATCAAATCGGGCTGTGCAAAGTTGCGTTTAGCAGCTCGTTCTTTCTGCCCATTGAGAAGGGCAGCGACGCCTTTGTAGACCCTGCAATTTTTAACGGCTTGCCACCCAGTGACTACACGCCTAACGTGTTGGGCGGAAGTTACGGGGTATCTAGCGCTATCAATAGCGCGTTTGGCTACACGTCCAACTGGTCTCCTAATGAGCAGTTTGACTGGGCACCTGGCACAGACCGTCTGTACTTCTTGTGGTACGAGAAAATGCGAGGCATGGCTGCGGCTTGCCCCGCGGGGACCACACTAGACGTGCAAATGGTTGTGTGCTGGCTGGGCGAAAACGACAGCCAGTCACAGTCAGAGGCCGTGCTCAGCTCCCTCATGCAGCCAGCGATTGAGAAGTTTGTAAAGCGCATCCGTCACGATCTCGTAGAGAACAAGTGGACGACGCTGCCTGAGCACCAAATCCCAATCATCTGGCCGAAGGTGCACAGCGGTTATCCGGCGCAAAGCCCCGGCGTAGACGGGCCTGGCTTGTGCAACGCTGCGCTTGACGAGGTAGCGAAGAACGACGAGTACTTCGCGGCTTTGCCGGTAGAGGACTGGGACACGCTAGCTGAAGAAGGTTTGGACCCGTATGGGGCTATCTTGAACCCAGAAAACCACTACGGCCCCTCTGGTTATCGCCAAGCTGCGCTAGACATCATGTCTGCTTGGGAGGACATGCAAGAGGACCCGTTCGACGCTCTTGACCAGGAAGAAGTGTCGACGGTCAGCGAAGCCATCGACCAGGTCCGCTTGTATTACAGCAAGTCTCGCAACAACAGTGATCTGCAAGAGGACCTGGTCATTCAGCACCTAAACGGTGCAATGTATCACGTGTTTAACCACATGGGCGACAATGCCTGGTGGCTGCGCCGGCGGATGCCGCTACAGATTACGGGCAGCAGCACAGAGCTGACTACGTTGCCGCGCTACGTTAAGCGTTTGCTGCAAATCGAGTCATCGAGCGACCCGTGCTACCACGTCAAGTTTGAGCAGGTTGGCCACGGTGAGGGTGGCCGCATGCAGATCAAGATGTACGAGCGTGGCACAGGCACGTTCGTCTGCCACTTCATTACCAACCCAAGGCCTTTGACGAAGTTGCCGCAAATCGTGCCGGCACCACGACAGGTTTTGGAGTGGATCGTTGTAGAGACGTGTCGCCGACTAGCCGCCGCTTCTAGCAACCAGTTGCTGAGCGCGCACTTCAACGGCGAGGCCCGGCAGTTGATGGAGGACTGCATGCGCAACGCCGGGCAAACGCAACGCAGCAAGAATGACGTGATGCGCACGCAGCGTCGGCGACCAAAGTTCCGATACGGCCGCGGCATGGGAGGCAGCTCGTGGGCAGCAGACTACTAAGCTTAAAAGGGCCTGGCGGATGGGGCGGCCTTACGCGACAGCAGGTCAACGACCGCGGTCAGCGCCGCTTCCTTAAGCTAGAGAATTGCTACGTCACTGCCGACGGTCAGGAGCTACGCACATTCCCTGGCTACGGCACGTTTATCGACTTAAACGCTGTCAACAACAGCCAAGGGTATGACCAGCTGGTGCCCGACGCTGTCCGACCGGTTGTTAAGCATACGCAGCCCAACATGACGCCGCAGGCGTTTGACGATCGCCCGCGCGAACAGGCCGTCTACGCTACCTCGCAAAGCCAAACGTTGTATTGCCGAGCCAAGGTGTCATCGGTGTTTGCGTTTGAGCAGCTGGGCAACGAGATCTTTGTTATGGGCGAGTCGCGGTTTCGCGAAAGCCCAATCTACAACTCGTCGCGTGAGCAGCTCACGATTACCAATCTAGTACTGCTAAATCCTGCTAGCACCGGCGACCGTATCGGCGTCCGCCTTAGCGGCCAAACAACCTACTCAACCACGGATGCCGGAGCTGGTGGCAACAGCATCAAGGTCGGCGATGTTGTCTACATCGAGGAGCTGACATCGTCTGACGCTGCCGTCCAAGCGGTTATCGACGCAGACCTGGTTGGCAAAATGCACGAAGTGCACACCGTGGCTGGCAACCAAAACTTGTCATTTACGACGTTGCAGTCCGTCGCACTAGCCAGTGGCGCTCCGCAACCCGCATGTACGGGCACAATCTACCGCATTCGTAATAATCGCAGCGACAACTACCCAACTGTAGCGCAGCAGCCCTACTGCGCAAACTTGGACGATCGGCCTGACGATCCAGAGGCGTTGACCGTGTGGAGGGTTATTGACCCGGTCAACATGCTTGGATTCAGCGCTGTAGACCCAAAGTTTTACGACAACGAATACCCGTGCTATCCAGCGTGGGTCGCCAACCGTTTACGCGACTTTGGCGACGGCAACGACTCCCCTTTTCACCTGTGCACTGAAGGCTTGTTGGTAGCCGGCGACAGCGATTCACCTGCTAGAGGCGTCAGCAGGCGCGAGCAGCGCAGACTGCCTTATCGTCCGTGCGTTGAGCCGGCGCTTGACCGCATTATTTTGGCTGCGCCTCAATACGGCTGCATGTTCCAAGTGCCTGCGCGCGTTCCGATCGACGGCAGCATGTGGACTAGCCCAACTGACAGCAACTTCGGAGTTCCGACGCGGCACAACTATATTTATGACAAGCCGCGCGCACTGGGCATTCCCAAACCCAGAATTGTAGCTAACCCGCCAGAGGTCACAGACGGCTCGCCGCTGTTCTTGGGTCCTTCGCCTCACGACGTTAGCATTAACTACCTACGGTCTACGCCAACCACTACGGGCAACCAAGTCAGCCCGTCGATGGGAGCTGAGGCGGGCGAGTACACCATGGCAGTAGCTTGGTATGACGCCGGCACTGGCGATGAAGGCCTAGCTAGCGAGTCAGTCAGGCTCAAGATGCCTGGGGAGGCCGAGACCCCAGACGGCTACGTCTACAGCATTATTGTCAACTACATGCACCCCGGCTACCACATGCCGGAGTCCATGCCGTTCCTGCTTAACGTCTACATTGCCCCTCCAGGCAAGACGGCGCTGAGCTACTACGGCACGTTTGACATGCAGGCTGACCGATGGGTGGCCGCCAACGCCGAGGCCCGGCTTAGTGCGCACTTCGGTTTTAAGTTTGGGACACCGGACGATGCGCAGGCTTACTTCAGCGGTTTCCCATTGCCGCTACCCGCCAAAAGCAACGACCTGTCTCCCATGCTGGATCCTCAAAGGCAGGCCCCACAAAGCGCGAGCATGCCTAGAGGCTCGGAGGCCTGCAAATACATTCGCGGGGTCTTGTTCAGCGGCGGCAACATGGGCAACACGGGTGCGGACCGGCAGCTGTGGAGGGCCAAGGCAAGCATTTACTACGATCACGACGGGCACATGGATGCCGACGACGTGGTTGCCATTCAGGCGCACAACCTGACGCCTGGCACTAGCATTACTTCGCCGGCGCTGGATGGCGACTTTCAAAATGGGCATTTGGGCATCGCCGGGCGGTGTTTCCCTGACGCATACCAAGGCATTGAGCTGGTTGAAGAGGGGTTGCTGCCCAACAGCAGCCAGAACGTGCGCGTAGATAAGGTCGTTAACCGCATGTGCTCGGGCCGCGACGCTTTGTATAACGCTCCAGCCGACGCAGACCGGACTCACTACTTGGAGCGGTTGCAGCTAACGCGCAGCGTAACCGACCGGTTTCGTAATCCTGGCCGCAGCCCGTCTGACAACCTGGATGTTTACCGCAGCCAGCAAGACTTGTACTACGTTATGCCGCGCGGTCAGCTGCAGATTGGCGACCCGGGTGCACCTCACCGCAGCAACAAAGCTTTTATCAAGATTGTTGATCCCAAACGCGGCGGCGACATCAAGGCTATTGGCCAGCTCGGCGGCAGCGCAATCGTCTGCACGCAAAACGAGACCTACAGCTACAGCTGGTATCGGAACGTTGGCAGCGATGAGCCCAACTTGCTGAGCGAGCAGTTTGGGTGCATTGGCAGCAACACCATGGTCGAGTTTGACGGCGGCTTGGCCTGGCTGAGCAACCGTGGGCCGGTTGCGCTAGGTGCATCACTGCAGCATGTCGGAGCAGACATTGCTGAGAGCTTCTACAGACCCTTCCTAAACGAAAGCAGCGAGTATATTCGCGACAGCCAAGGCATGATGCGCCACAGCTGGGGTGTGCACGACGAGCAGCGAGGCTTGGTGATGTGGGGTTTGTTGACGCGCGATGCTACAACCAGCATTGAGTGGGAGGGGGTAACTACCACGTTTGACGCCGACGCGGATCTGACGGATGAGCAGATATCGCGATTCCCTTGCAACGAAGTTCTAATCTGGAGCTACAGGGCCAACGCGTTTAGCACGTGGCGACCGCCGGCGGGCCTGGGCATCTATTGGATGCGCCCGCTGCGCGATGGCGAGGGCGTTGTGCGCATGTGCTTCCTCGCAGAGGACAAGGTTATCTACGCACTAGACGACGAGTGGGGCGACGCTAACGGTGTGTTCGGAACCTCGCTTGACGTCACTGCAGCAAGCGCTAGCGACGGTGCCTCAACCACGTTTACGTTTAGCTCTGCCAACGGCACGTTTAAGGATGGCGACACTGCGACCTACAAAAAGAACTTTGCGACGTATCTGCGCGCCGGAATGTTGGTCGAGTTTTTAGACAGCAATGGCAACGTAAGCAGCTCAACAACTATTGCCAGCATCACGACTACGTCGCAATCCGCAGCGTCTGTTGTTGAGTTGACCGCTGCGCAAACGTGGGCCTCTGGCCAGACAGTTCGCTTGGGCGCACGCGCCAGAACGACAATTACCACTACGTATGTCGGCGCTGAAACTATGGACACGCTGCAGGTCCAACGCGTTCAAATGCGCTACGGCATTGAGGGGACTGGTCACGCCAACGCTAAGGTCCGAATGTTTAAGTCGGAGACTGGTGTAGGCACGGGCGAAGAGGCCCTGTCGATCGACTTTACGGAGCCTGGCACTCACGAAGCTATTGGCGCAGCCAAACCCAACACTTCTGTGCCGTCAGAAATCGCCAAAGTTGGCCGGCGGCGAAACTTTAGCCGAGGCCAGATCAGTGGAGCTGAGGTTGCAGTGCAGGTGGAGCTAACTGGCCAGGCGCAGGTGCGCATCCAAGACATTTCTCTGGAGGTTGGCTAGTCATGTTCCAGCCTTACGTGCGCAATGTTCCTAGTGGCCGCAGCATGCAGTTGGCGTCTGCCGGATTAGACCCTGCGCAATACTCGTTTACCGATCGCCTGAGCGTCATTGTCCCCATGGCGTTTCAGCTTGATTGGGGCACGCTAGACGGCAGCGAAGACGGTGTCAATTTTTGGTTGTATACGCCGTACTACACCCGCGTTGAGAGAGCAACTTTAGTGGGCACGCCTAAGTTTGACTGTCCCGATGTGTCCGTGCAGTTTGTGCAACAAGACGAGGACGGTGTGATTGAGCTGACTGCAGCAACGCAAATTGCGGAGCTGTCTACCGACCCTTTTCAGCTGCCGTTGCCAGGCAGCATGCAGGTCTTGCCTTTGTATTTGCGTGTCAGAGGCCCGAGCGTCAGCGGCAAAACGGCGTTGCTCACGCTGCATCTAATTAACAGTGAGAATCAGTAGCCATGTCTAGCATGCAATCTCCCATCTTGCTTCCGCAAAGCGAACTAGACCGCATGAGTCGGCAGGCAATGGCGTCAGCCACTATGCAAACTAATTTCAATCCCACATTGGCAGGTGGTACGGGGTTTAGCAGAGGCATAGCCAGGAGCAGCGTATTCAGGGACTTGTTCGGCAAGATGCAAGAAAATGCGATTGCGGAAGAGCAACGTCGCCGCGATCGAATTAATCAGTTTCAGTTTGATCCAAACACTGGCCTGAGTGTTGGCGAAATGGCCATGCCCGATGCGGACATCGCACCGGAGGTTCAGGCGCGCCAAGATCGCATTATGCGCCGGTTGCAGCAGCAAAAGCTGTCTGACGCAACCGACATGCAGCGCGGCGCGCTAGGCTTGCTGCAGAGCTTTAGGCCTGGTGGCGGCGCAGCCCTGGAAGCTGGTATTTACAACCAGGTAGCAGGCGGGTTGCGCGCTGAAAGCACTGCCTTTGAGCCTTTGGACCTAATGTACAGGACGCGCGAAGCTCAGGCGGAAGCCGATCGCCGAGCAGCAAGGAAGGCCAGCAAGCGCAGCACTTTGGGCTCTATTGTAGGAGCTGTAGCGACGATAGGCGGGGCGATTGTAGGCGGCCCAGCAGGCGCAGCTGTCGGCGGAGCTATTGGCGGAGCACTAGGCAGCGGCATGGCTGGCGAAGGGTCTGGCACCGGGCCTACTGGCTACGGGGGCGCAGGCGCTCAAAGTGGGACCATTAGCACAGGCGGCATGGCACTAACGCTTGACCCGCAAACAGGCGCGCCGGCTCCGCAACCCACCGTCGCCGACACCGCAGGCCCTGGCAAGGGTGGCGCAGGACCTATGCCGGGGCCGGGTGCTCGCGGAGGCGCGCCAGCCGGACCGGCTGCGCCGCAGCCTAGCCCAGCAGCCCCAGCACCGCTGGGTGTAGGAGCAGATGCGCCTGGTGCCGCAGGCGACTTTGGACACGCCGCATTTTCTGCAGCTTCTGCGCGCAGCTACCAAGATCCGCTGCAGGCGCGCGTTATGCAGATGGCGCTAAACGAGTCTATTGCTGACATGTATGATAGCGACCCGTTCTTCGGGTCGTTTAGTCAGGCAGTTAACGAGTTGTTGAACACACCTGTGGGGCTTGATTAATGAGTGGCTTTGATGTGTTGATGCGGTCGCAGCAGATGATGCAGCAGACCAGCTTGGCCTACGACAAGATGCGGATGGATGCTGACGCCCGCTTCAACCAAAGCATCGAGCAGGCTCCTGCTAAGTTTTTGGCAGCTCGCAAAGCAGAAAGCGATTTGCGGATTCAAGAGCAGCAAGCTTCTCTGGCCAAAGAGATGGGCAAGCTGCAAATGAGCAATGCTTTAGAGCAAAGTAGGCAGCTAAAACTGCAGACGCAGCAAGCAGACCTGGCTCTAAAGACTGCGCAAGATCAGTTTGATCGGCGCGACCAAACTCGAGCTACGGAAATGCAACGCGACCGCCGCGACTCCAACATTAAGCGGTTGTCTGAGCTGCAAAAACGCGGAATGACGCTGTCAGAAGACGGGCTAAGAATCCGCAAGATGACGCCCGAAGAACTGCGCAACTACAATCGCGGTGACGGCATCGCTGAGTCAAACTTGCAGCTGCGGAGAGTGCACGAAGCCCGTTTGGCACTTGACGCTTTGTATGACCTAGCAAAAGGAGCTGACGGCACAGTCAGGATTAACAAACTAAGTCCGCAACAGCAGCAACAGGTTCAACGCCTGCAGGGACTGGTGTTTGGCGCAGACTATTTAGGCGACCCTACTGCTCCGGTCGCGCCGGCTGGGCCAGGCTCAACAGGGCAAACCCCTGCGCCGGTCGCACCAGAGCCAACAACAGACCCCGGGCCGTCTGTAGAGCAGCCGCAAGTCGACACAGGCTTGCAGGGCATGCTGCAAAACGAAAACCCACTGGTTCAACAACAGTTCGGTGTAGTGGCTAACGCGCTATCAGCGCACACGTCACGACCAGTCGTAGAAAGCATGAGCCCAGAGCAAGCCGGCAGTTTTATGCTAGGCATTGCGCGTGTTGCTGGCCAACAGGTAGAGATGGGAACTCTTACCGCAGAATATGCCGGCCAATTCGTTGTCGACCAGTTCTTTAACGGGCAGAACGCTACGCTTCAGACGTATGTGATGGCTGCCGCTGGTCTCGATGACGATCAGATTAGAGCATATTTAAGCAGCCGCCCATATCTGGCTAGCCAGCCGGAAGACAAGCGCAACAAAACTATAGAGTCTGTATTGAAGCAGATACGCGCCGACGTGCCTTCTACGCAGACTGCTAGTCAGGAAGGACAACCTGGCTACATTATTGAAACCGATCCAGGCGGAGAGCAACGGTGAGCAGCAGCGACATACCTCCGATTCCAGGCTACGTCACACGGCGGCTGGCTCAGGATATCCGCGGCGACGGTGAAAGAGGCATAGGCGACCAGATCCTAGGCACTTTAGGTGCGTCCGGCAAAGGCATTGTAGACAGTGCGCTTGGCTTGGGTCGCGGCTTGTATTGGCTGGGCACAATGGGTGGCGACACTTCGCACCTGCCCCAAAACATTTATGACTTGTTGCCGCACGAGCAGGCGGCGCAACTGTCTAGCCGCATCGCTGGGGCTGGATTTGCTGGTGAGGCGGGCGAAGTTACAGGGCATTTGCTGTCTATCCTTGGCGGCGGCGGTCTGTCTGCTGCTGGAAAGGGAGTCGGCAAAAAGGGTCTGACGGCCACGGAGGCTGGCCTCCAAAAAGTGCTGGGCAAAACTGTCGGCAGCAAAATTGGCCAGGTTGGAGAAAAAGTTGCTGGTTTAGGCTCTGCTCCAGGGGCAGCTATCAAGGGGTTGGAGTGGCCTGGCAAACTGATCGGCAACCGCCTGGCCAAGATGCCCGGCGTGCGCGAGTGGTCTAAAGTTGCCAAGGCTGTGCCTGATATTGCAGGAGCCGGCACAGGCTTCATGTTCTACAACTTGCTGACGACTGACCAGGACTACAACCTGGATGGCGTTACCAACCTGGAGGACCGCAAGGCCGCAGCGCTGCACGGCTTGTTTGCTGGCGCTTCGCTCAGCGTGCTGGGCAAGTTTGCAGACAAGATGGAGGGCATGCTGTTGTCTGGCCAAGCCAAGGGGTCAGAGGCTGCCCGCATTGCCCGCGGCATTACAAAAGCGCGCTCGGGCAAGATGGGGCTGAATGAAATCAGCAACATCATAGGTCCTAGGGCGGTTAGCACCGCCATCGAAGCCGCTGGGTGGGCTGGGCTTGACCCAGTGTTTCGAGACGCGTTGCTGTCGGGCGATTTCGACGCAGCTATTGAGCAGTACGCCAAGAGCGTGCCGGGAGCGCTGCTGGCTCGCACAGGCCGCGTAGACGCCTGGCAACAGTGGCGTCGGCAAATGCCAGACCTAAACAACATGGGCATGAGGCGCGACATGGTCGCTGCTGGCCGAGCCTCGGTGGGAGTAAACATTGGCGAGTCTACCCCGTTAAGCCCGCAACAACCCAAGCGGGTGCAGCAAAACATTGACTTGGGTGGCAAGGCGTCGCTCGGTAGCAACGCTAAGCAGTTTACCATTATTAACGAGACGCCTGTCCGGTATGACGCGGACTTTGCTGCGCAGCAAATGCGCGGCAAGCAGCCGTTGTTGCCAGAAACGGCAGCTGGCATTGGAGAGCCAGCCGACGCCGAGGTTATCAAAAGCGCGCAAACCATCGCCGATGCGACGAACAAGGCTTTGGCAAAAGCGCAGGATGCCCTGGCTAAACTAGAAGGCCGCAACACCAGCAAGTACACAGAGACTGGGCTGAAGAGGCACAACACGCTGTTGGCGCAGGCGCGCAAAGCAGTCCAGGACGTGACTGGTCAAGCGCGTCAAGCAGCCGACAACCTTTCGCAGTTGCAGCGCCAGGGCACCGCAGACCCCGAAGTGATTCGGATGGGTCAAGGCGCGGCAAGCCAGCAGGTTTCGCAAGAGGACCTGGCGAAGCAGCCAAGAACTAAGCGTCAGTTGCGCCAGCTGCGCGAAGGCGTCGAAAGGCCAGGCCCTGAGCTGCAACAACCTGGCACGTCAGATCCGCGGCAACAACCAATGCTGCCGTCTGTTCACGTTGGCGCAATGCCGTTGAGCACGCCCTTTAAAGAGGCAATGGCTAGATACCTGCAACGCAGGTTTGCCGGCCGCGGCGAAAAAGTGCCGACAGTAGAAGTGACTGACTTGGGCCCAGTGTCACGCGAGCCGCAAGAGCCACAGAAGCTGCTGCCAGCGGACGTCATGGAGGGTCGCGATGTTATTCAAGCAGGCGAGCGCGCCCCAGCTGAAGTCGACCCACAGCAGGAGCAGCAGGAGCGCCTGCAACGGCCGCGCACTCTGCAGCAAGTGCGTCAGTTGCAGCAGGGCGTAGAAAAGCCTGGCCCGAAGCTAGAGCAGCCTCGCTCGCGGCGTCACAGCGCAAGCAAGGTAGTGCGCCGCCTTGACCACAACGACCAGGTCAGCTTGTTCGGCGATCCGCTGGTCTCTGCAGGGTTTGAGCTAGCCGCAGACTATGACGCGCGGATTCCGGTTATTGACCTGGAGTATCCAGGCACTCCGGGGCGGCTTCGCATGGTGTCGCGCGACTTAATGGGTGTGACGCGCCTAGAAGTGTCGTCTGCATGGTTCAACGCTGTGCGCGGCACAGAGGTAACGACCCCGTACGTAGCCATGACTGACTCGGCTACGATTTACGATTTCGTGCACGACCTGGCTGCCGTGGCTCAGATGCGGCAGATGTCTAACGTGCTGCACCTCAGTGGCGACGAGCACAGCGCTGGCGGCCTGGTTAAGACTGGCGATGGCGCGGTGGCTCGCGTTGGCGTTGACGGCAAGATTTATCAGCAGATGCTGCCGCTGCGCGACGCAGAGCCCGAAGCGCGTGACGTGCCGGCGTTTTCCATGGACTCGTTTCCAGAAAACGTGCCGACGTATGTGCGAGAGTTCCTTCTCGATGCCTTGGACTTTGCCAAGGGTTTGCGTGCGACGCACAAGCCAACGCGTGGAGTTGATCGGATTGAGGCTGCGATTGTCACCGCGATTAAGGGGCAAGACACAGTTGCCGGCCAGGAGGTGCTGCAAGCGCTAGAAACTTTGGCCGATGTAGTTTCCAGCGGCATTGAAGCTGGGACATCTGCCGAGATAGAAACCTTGGGGGACGGCTTGCGCATGATGGCGCAGACAGCAACGCCGGCCGACATCGAGTTGATGGGCGAGGTGCTGGGTGAAGTTGGCAGCGGCAACTTGCCTGCTAACGACATCGTCGACAGGCTAGACGCGTTGAGTACTGCGCAGGCACCAAACGATAACCCTGCAGCTGGACGTGACCCGTTTGCCAAGCCTGAGTCAGATCCTGCGGCCGATGATGCCGAGCTGGTGCGCCAAAGATTGCGCCAAGAGTTTGGCCTAGAGGTGGCCTCGCCATCCGAGGCACGGGCGACTCGGCCCAACATCAAGCGGGAGCCCGACCAAGAGGCTCGCAGCGCTGCCATAGCAATCAGCAACTTTGGCCGCAGCGCCGCACGTGGCTTGCAGGGCAAGTTTGACAGACCCCTCGACATTCGCGCCCGCGAAACCCGAGAGGATATGTTGGAAAGCATCCTGCAAGCAAACAGGCTCAAGCGTACTAGCCCTGTTATCTTGTCGGAGCTGGCAAACCCGGCTAGCAGCAGGACGGGCAAGTCGTTGCTGGGCGCTGTCATGGACGCTGAGCAACAGTATCAAGCTGGAGACTACTCGGCCTACGACCGCTTGATGGCCGAGTATCCCAACATTGACCAAGTATTAGAGACCAAGACTAAGCAGGGGCGGAACATTGGTGCCGGCGGCCTTGCTGCGTTGGCCCGAGACATTTTACAGGGCAAGTTGAAGACTGAGCAGCAAGAGGTGCAGGCCCAGCAAATGCTGGAAACGTACGAGTTGCTGGCCGAGCAAGAGGGCGGGGTAGAGCAGCCACCGCGGGGCGCGCGGCGTGGGCAGCCTGGCGAGCCATACTACGTGCACACAGAGTTTGGTAGTCAGCTGATAGACATTATGAAGCGCGGCATGGTTCCGCATCTGCCACTGCCTGAACTAAAAAAAGGCAAGGGCGAGTCGGAGCAAGATTACAACGATCGCGGCGCTGACGCGGTCATGGCTCTGCACGCAGCCGAGTTCCTCAATCGGTTTGCAAACTTCATGAAAGAGCAGGGGCCGGGCCTCATCACGCAGCGTGTTGACGAGTTGCGCGGCCAGCTTTACAGCACCAAGAGCGTTGCGAAGGGCGGCAAAATTAAGCGGCGCATCGCAGCATACCTCAACGCTCCGGAGCTGGCGCACCCCATCAGCACTGCAAAACAGCCGCTGAAACGTGAGCTGCAAAACTTTTGGAAGCGGGACCGCCAGCAATACGAGGCAAACAAAGCTGCCGGCAAGGCTGCTGACTCGTGGAGCTGGAAGGATGGCGTTAACAAGTTCCTGAACGCGTTGCGCAAGGCGGCATACGGCAAGTATGCGGACCCTGACAATCCTAGGGCTGGCGAGCGGGGCTCCGTCATCGGCGGCGGCCCTGCTACATGGCTGCTAAACCCAAAGGCGTATTCTGGCATTCTCGACATCATCGCTGCGACAGGTAGCCGCGTGCGAAACCTGGGCGACCAGCTGTTTGTTACGCGCCTAGAGGCCATCCGCCGGGCCATTCCAGACAGCCCGTTTAGCTACATGCTGGCAGAGATCAACTCGCGACGTCGACGGCACCGCGGCGAAATGGATGCGCTGATGAAGCCGGCCCTGGCCGCTACAGGCAACCGCGAGTGGGCGACCGAAAAAGTAGACCTGCCAGTCTTTGGAGGCCAGCTGGTTCGCGCGGACCAGGTGCCAGCAGGCACGAACAACGAATGGAATGACTTAGTGCCAGGCGTTGAGTCGGTCAGGTTTGCACGGTGGGAGCTGATGGCTGAGGGCAAACTGCCGGCGCGGACAGGCGATGACGCACCTAAAAGCAAACAGGGCGAAAGCCTGGACGTCATCTTCCGCGACGCTGCGCAAAATACGCTGGGATACGCATACAAAACTGCCCAGAACGCCGGCGGGTGGATTGGCGAAGGCGGTGCGGCTCACATGTTGGGCGATGTAGAGACGCACATTTTTCCGCGTGTGCTAGGGCCTGACTACGCGGACGTGCTCAAAAACAAACCGCTGCGCGATAAGTGGTTCAAGGTGCTAGAGCTGTACAACGACAACCTGACTGCTCAACAACTGGAGTCGCTGCATAACAGCCGATCGCCTTTGACGGGCGAGAAGGTCAGCCTAGACGAAAAGACGGCGATGGAGCGCACACGTTTTATCGACGTCATGCCGCACCAGTTCACCGTTGACGGCCGCACATACGACATGCTGCGCAGCGACGTGGGGGACGTGCTTACCAATGTCAACCGGCTGCAGAGCGGCCACATTGCGGCAATGGAAGTGGTCGGCCAGGATGGTAGCAAAGCAACGCGCGACAAGGTGCGCAAGCAAGCGCTAAACATTCTAAACGCGCCACAGCGCCTGGCCGACGCGCAGACTGCAGCCGCAAAGGTCACGGAAAAGATGGCTGAGGCTGAACGCCAACTTGCCAGCACAGAGGCCGAGCTTGGCAAAACCGAGCAAATGATCCGTTCCATGGAAGCGGACCGCGGTCGATTGATGGAGGCTGCTGAGCGTCAGAAGTTCGACGCGGATCTCAGCCGGGCATACAAAGACCGAGCAAAAATGCAGCGGGGCATCATTCGCCTACGCAACACGCTGAAAAGGGGTCCAGAAGACCAGCAGCGAGCTGACGCGCGCATTGAGTCAGCCAAAGCAGACTTTAGTCTGAGTCAGCAAGCAGAGCAGGTGCTGCGCAACCTAGACAAGGGTGGCTTTGATGGGTTTGGCGAAACGCCTGGAGAAATGGGTGAGCAGCTGCCTGGCGGCGCCCCTGGACCAGAAGGGCAGATGGGGCAGATTGAGTTGGCTTTGCGCGAGCTGAAAGCTAACCCCGACATTGACGTGGTGCGGGAAGCCATGCTGACGCGCCTAATTACTGAAGGTGCCACGCTGTCTCAAGGCAGGTCTATTGATCAAAACTTTGCAGGCGCTGGCTTACTTAGGTTTGTCCGGTCGCTGGACAGCATTCCACGATCAATCATGACCATGTTTGCGCCCGTGTACGACGTGGCGGAGTATGGGGTGTTGCCGTTCCTGTATGGCAGCCCCGGGCAAACAATGCGTCTGTTTAAGAAAGTTTACGGTGACACCAAAGACTTTACCGTGATGGATGCTGTGCGCGAAAACACGCGCTTGGGAGCTATTACCAGCAAGCTGGGTGTATTGCTGTATGAGCAAAATGCTGGCGCAACCGGCCGCATTTCGGGCTTCTTTGGCAAGGCCGGCGAGATTACCGAGATTGGCAAGGCTTACTTTATTGCTGAGCTAGCAAATATTCAGCTGAGCGATTTCCGCCAGGGCATCTTCACGCGAGCTGACACGCGCCGAATGGAGATGCTGGGCTTGGAGCCGGACTTGCAACAACGGTTGATGTCCGGCAACTTCAGCGAAACCGACGCTAACCGCTACCGCACAGACCTGGTGCGTCACGCAACCCGGCGAGCCGAGCCCGGCGAAGGCGTGCCCACCAGCGACATGCTGGCTGTTCAGTCGCTTGTGCGCTTTAGCCGTTTTATGGCAGAGCACAGCTCGCGCATCGTGCAGGCCTTCCGCGAGATCCCCAAATCCAAGCCGGAAGACCGCATGGCCAATCTAGGTCGCGCGATGGCCCTGACCACTGGGTTCTACGCAACCTCGACGCTGGGCTTCTCTGTCTTAGGCGTGCTGCTGCACGGCATCTTGCGCGGCGACGACGATGAAGACATCAAGCGTCGCATGATGGACGGACTGTTTAGCTACGAGGGTCAGTTGCAGAACGTGCAACGCGCTTTGCTGGGGGGCGTGCCGGCGACGGCGCTAGACATGCTGACTAGCCAACGCAATGAAGACGCCTTGCGATCGACAGCGATTGGCGACTACATCACAACGTTGCGTGAGGCATACTTTAACTTGGGTGAGGGCGGCTTCGAGCTAGGCGACGCATTTGAAATGCTGCGCAGCTTGCACCTGATTCCGTTGGAAGCAGACGTGATGAATCGCGGCTACCCGCGCGTCAAGGAGCACGTAATCGCTGCGGCCACCGGCATGAAGCTAAGCCGCTTGACAAAGGCTATCCGCTATCGCGACGTAGTCACCGACTACATGCGCAACAACGTCAAGCGTAAGTTTGGCCTGATTCCTGAGCAGCTTGACGAGTTTAAGCGTAAGCGCGGCCGCGAGTTTTACGACAAGCTAGATGAGGGCATGAAGGTCTGGCTGCGCGAAGTCGAGATGGACGATGGCACTGGCAACCAGTTGCCTGAGAAGGCGTGGGCCGGCGCGATGAAGATCTGGCAAGAGGCTGTCGAGATGGACGAGAGCAGCCCGGAGAGTGTGGCGGGCTGGCTGCGCAGCCAGAAGGCCTACTCGCGGTTGCGTCGTGCAGACCACGATATTGACGACTTCATTGCCTACGCCGGCAAAGACCTGACCAAGGAGATTTTGGCGCACGACGATGCGCTGGAGCTGCTGGCCAAAACGGTTGGTCGGCTGGAGGGCAAGCTGTCGGATTCTTGGACCGAGGACGTCGAGGAGTTCCGCCGTATTGCCATGGCCAGTAACCGCGGGTTCGAAAAGTTTGTCGACAACGCGGTCGAAGCTGCGACCCGGTCCATCCGCCAATATTCGGACGAAGAGCTGGCCGAGCCTGATTACCAGTGGATCCAAGACATTGCGCCGATCATCGCTAGGCACCGCCACGTGTGGCGCGAAGTCTTCAAGGACAGCAGGGTCCGAGACACATTCGACGCAGAAGAAAGCGCCCAGATTCGCAAGGAGACAGCTGCTGGAATGCTAATCAAACGTGCCGTGCGCAGATTCCGATCGAGAGCTAAAGAGGAAGCGATCGAGCGCGAAGCGCGCGAAAACCGAGACGAGTAATCAAGCAACTACGACTAACAACCATGGCTACGAATGACGATCTCGCACCCGACAACACCAACAAGCAGACATTTATCGTGAAAGACGAAAGAGCTGCACTGCGGATGAAGCGTGAAGAGACCAAAGAGGCTCAAGCGCGCTACAAAGCCATCGTCGCCAAAGAACGCGCCGAGCGTGACGCCGAACGCGCATTGCGTCGCGAAGAGATCCAGCTTGAGCTAGCCAAGATTCGTCTCAACACGTCAGCTAGCGAGAAGGCGCGAACCAACCTGGCGCTCACCACGCCAGCCATCCTCGTGCTGTTAATCGGCGGGTTCATCGCCATGCTAGGCTTTGGGGCAATTCCGGAGGACAGCGTGAGCGTGGCGTCGGCGTTGCTGACGCTGCTGGTCACCGGCCTGATGGCCAACCTGCGCTCAATTATCTCGGAGGGCAGCCCGTCGCCCGAAGAGAACGGAAACGGCAACGGGCACAGCCCCAAGCCACCTAGCAAGAAACCTGAAACCCCCAAACCCAAGGAAACCAAGTGAAGAAGCTCTGCGCTGTAGCGGCCCTCGTGCTGCTCACCGGCTGCGAAGGTATCAGCGTCGCTGATGCCTACGTGAAGGCCGACCAACTGACCTACGACGCAATCGCGCCGTCTTACCGCGCCTACGTGGAGGCTGACGAGAAGCTCGACGCTCCGTCCAAGGCTTCCCGCATGCGCCTTCTCGAAACCTGGAAACTTCGCATCGAAGCTAACACCAAGAAGAAGTGATGTCTGACCTCAACGCATCCGTAGAAGCCCTGGCCGACAAGCTGAAGGCCTCTGTTACCGACCCCGCTAAGCAAGAGATGCTGGCAGCCATGGCGTCTGACGCCGGCCGCGTAGCCATGCTGGCCATGACGGACCCACAAGCAGCCGAGGCCGAAGTGGCGATCGTCAAAGCAACGCTTGCCAACATCAGCCAAGCCGAAGCGGCCAATGCCGTGCAGGCGGTGACCGATTGGGTTACCGAAACCGTGGGGCGCGTCATGAGCAAGGCGCTGCCAGTCTAGCTGCAAAGCCAGCTAACGAGCAGATACCAGCAGTAGACGCACGCAGTCAAAAGGCAGGCCCACGCACAGAAGATGTGCATGCCGTGTTGTCGCGTGTGCTCCATAAAATTAGGCGGCGGGGTTGAGACAGCCAGAAACGTTGCGGCCCTTGCGGGCCTAGGTTTCAGAGCACCCCGCCGCCTACGCCTACTCAACACAAGTAGGCAGAAAGTCGTCGAAGTCGTCGAGTAGAACCTCAACTACGCGCGGGTCGGCCTTGCACCGATCCCATGCCCATACTTCTACTCTGCAGCCGGCCATTACGCACCGCATAGCATCTTCGGATGCCTTAACTTTTGCTAGCCGACTGCTAACGTTTGTCCAACCAGTCGCCTGCACAAGCAGCACGTTGGGCATAAGGCCGTGGCCGTTGCGGATGGCCACAATATCCGCAAAGTTGCACCAGTCGCGAGACAGCTTGCCCATTTTGCGCTCAGCAATGTCTGCAACGTAGCCCAAGTCTTGCAAGCGCCGGACGCTACGCGTCACAGGCAACAGCTTGCTGACTATCTTTTTCTTGGCCGGCATCGTGATCCTTGTACTGCTGAATCGTTTGCTCTAGCGAGCTGATGTGCTCGTGCAGCACTTTTGCGCGCTGCTTGTCATCGCTGCGCATACTGTCCCGAACTTTGCGCACGTAGTACATGATTGTGCTGTGGTCGCGCATACTGAACAGGTTGCCAATGCTTTCAAAGCTCATGTAGCAGTGGCAACGAATGAGGTGGCAGGCAATCTGTCGTGGATAGCTGGCCGCGCGGACGCGACTCTTGCCCAGCAACACGTCAGGCGTAATGCCGAAGTATTTCGACACAATGTTAACGATGATCTGCGGATTCATGCCCAGCAGCGTAGCAAGTTCACCGTTGCACGCAAACTATTCACCGTGATCCCTGCGCCATGCTCGGCAGCTGCTGCAGTCGCAGCGCGGGTCGCCCAGATCTAGGTGTGCCTTGTGGCGGTCTTGCTGTGGTGCGTGGCTGCGACTGCTGGCCTGCCGCTGCTGCGCTATGGTCTGGCCATACTCGGGCTTCCAAGTTTGCCACCCGTGCTCAGCCAGCTGCTCCAGCACGGTCCGCAGCGGGACGTTGGCCCGTCGTGCGCGGTTCACGATCATCTGCCAGCTGCGCGGCGTCAGCGTCTTCAGGCGATGCCGCTCGCGGCGCACCTGCATCCACTCGTCGCGCAACTGTTGCAGCGTTGGGTCGCTCAACGGCTCCAGCTGCGCAGTAGTCTTGTTTGCAGACTCAGACACAGACACAGAGGCAGCGGACGGAGCGGACGTGTCCGCTTTCTTGGCCCGCGACCTTTTCTTGCGCGCTGCATCAAGCGCCTGCCGGCGCGTCTGTCGCTCGCGATACTTGCTGTGGTTGATGATGTGCCACACGCCCTCTGCGGCCTCCACGATGCGTTCTCCGGCCGTGCCGTCGCTGCTGTGAGGGTCGGGGCCCTGCAATCGCTGCAGCGCCTCAGAGCACTCGTCAGGCGTAATCCTGGCCAAGTGCGCAAGACCACAGACGCTGCCCTCCACGTTGCCGTCGGCGTCTGCCACAGCAAGCATCGTTATCCACAGAAGACGCACAGGAGCAGGCTCGCTCCAGATGCTGCTCAGCACGATCTTCGCGTGCAACTTGCAGTAGCCATCCATGCGCGGATGCTAGCGGACATGTCCGCACATTCTCAACAAGTCTCTGAAGATTGATGCTTGTCTGGCCAACGCTAGCGGGTTGCGCTACACCGCGGAAGCTCTACGATTTGCGCACCATGATGCACAAGAAGATGAAAAAGAAGCCGGCCAAGATGAACAAGATGCCTGCTAGCTTGCGCAAGAAGCTGTCGAAGAAGTCGACCAAAAAGAAGGCCGGCAAGAAGATGGGCGGTTATGGCCGCTAAGCGTGGGCTCTACGCCAACATCAACGCAAAGCGGAAGCGCATTGCGGCTGGTAGCGGCGAGAAGATGCGCAAGCCGGGCAGCAAGGGCGCGCCTACTGACAAGGCTTTTGTGCAGAGCGCCAAGACTGCCAAGAAGACCAAGAAGAAGGCAAAGAAGAAGCGCAAGCGATGAAATGCCTGTGCGGCCACGAGCTGACGTGGGGCGGCGACCACAGCGAGCAAAACGACGAATGGCTGTACGAGAGCAACTACCACTGCTCTGAATGCGGCCGCAGCGTTTACGTCTACCACCCCCACCCCCAGCCGCAGAATGACAGTCAAACGCGGTAGCGAGACGTTTTCAGGCTACAACAAGCCAAAACGCACGCCGAACCACCCGACCAAGTCGCACGCTGTGCTGGCAAAGTCCGGCGACCAAGTTAAACTCATTCGCTTTGGTCAGAAAGGCGTCAAGGGCAGCCCAAAAGGCACGGCGCGCAACAAGTCGTTCCGAGCCAGGCACGCCAAGAACATTGCTAAAGGCAAGATGTCTGCTGCCTACTGGGCCGCGCGCACGAAATGGTAAGGTTGCACCACCACTACGTGGCTTGGCGATGGTTTGACCGTGGGTGGACTGTCGACGACATAGTTGAGCGATTTAACTACTGCCGCGCGACGCTTGAAGAGGATTGGCGCGACTACGTAGAGCGCGGCTACCACAAAGCCGAGCACGAAGTGTCGTGTGCCGCAGACCTCAATCTTACGGCCATCGACTGCACGGGCAGCTAAAAGCGCCTGCGGCGCGCGTTCAGCGATTGCCACATTGTGCGCAGCTTTTCACTCGAGGTGTCCAGCTCGCCGGCCATAAAATCAAAGTGCACGTCGTCGTCGTCGGTCTCCGCAAGCTCGCGCGCTACGTCGATGATGAGCTGCTTGCATGTGTGGCACACAAACATCAGCGTCGCGGCTGACGGATCTTCGTCCAGATCGTCAGAAACATCCATCCGCGCGATGCGGCGCGTCGGAGCGTGGCAGAACTCACAGACGTAAGGCAGGTCTAGCCGCATAATAAATTGCGGCAGCCAGGCCCCTCGCCCGGCTGCCGCGTTCTCTCAATGAACTCGTCCCTTCACCTCGCGGCAGGATGAAACCGCAGGTTGCTGGAGCTGCAGTGTAGCTACGCTCGTCCTGCAGGACAACACTTGCCGCAGAAAGTCCTGGATTCTGCGCAAATGTCCGCTACTTTGCACGCATGGAAGACCAGATGACCGTATCTGCGTCGCGTGTGCCTGCCATGCTTGGCATGGACCACCGATGCAGCCCCCTCACCCTATACCTACGCATGCGCGGCGAGCTGTCGGACGACGTGGCCGACAACGCTGCAATCCAGGCCGGCCGCTACTACGAGCGCGCTACGGCTGACTGGGCGTGCGACACCTACGGCATGACGATCCAGCCAGGCTGGGCTCAGAAGACTCTGACTCACGGCCCCCTGTCTGGCCACCCCGACTTCGTGGTTCTTGATGAGGACGACAAGCTAGCCATCCTGGAGGTCAAGAACCCGTTCTGGAGCTACAAGGGTGGC
>CEOA01012873.1_pt1 | contig 30136 bp, 23 predicted proteins | sample 530251 | NCBI WGS metagenome assembly CEOA01 (sample SAMEA2619838, study PRJEB7988) | marine metagenome | biome: marine biome (ENVO:00000447); feature: surface water layer (ENVO:00002042); material: "saline water (ENVO:00002010), including plankton (ENVO:xxxxxxxx)" | depth 5 m
GATTTCTGGCAAGGTGCAAACTTCAAATTGAAGGCAAAGAACGTTGCTGGTTATAGAAATTATGACTCTTCTGAGTTCACTGCTGTCACTCCATTATTGGATGACGATGATGCACTCGAAGCACTCTGGAAGAAAGAAAGTTCTCTTCATGAGTTTGTGGCTGCTGATCAGTTCAAGTCTTATGATGAATTGAAGAAGCGTCTTGGTTATGTTCTTGGTAATAAGACAACTGCAGTTCGTGAAGATGTAGAAACTGTTGATGAAGATGACAATCGTGGTTCAGCAGAACAATTAGTTTCTGCTGCTGTGTCAACAGCACCTACTGAAGACGATGATGATACATTATCATATTTTGCTCAACTGGCATCAGAATAATATAACAAAGGGGTCGTTAAGACCCCTTTTTTTATCGTATTGTAACTTTAGTATTTTCCGTTTTAATTACGTTTTCATTTACATATTGAGAAGATCTAGAATAAATCATTTCATTTCTCATATCATTTAAGAATTGTTGTAGATATTCTATTTTTAAAAGATAGATTGATCTTTTCTTATCATTTTTCATTGTTTCATATTCATAGTTAGTAACAGATGCTACGGGATTCAATGTATTATTGTATAAATCTGGATCTGGTATTGTAAATGTAGAATCTACTATTTTTCCTTTTGGTAAAATTAATTTACCGTTCAGATCTTTTACTTCTTTTGTTTCCCAATGATGTACATCAGTTAAGTAATCTCCGTAAATATCAAGAGAATAGTTATATAATTCTTTACTTGATAGTGGCCATTCATCTCTTATATTAATAATACCTGCAGTAATAATAACAACATAATCTAACTCAGGATCACCATAAAATTCTTCGGCAACATTATCAGGTCTTGCACCTTCTTTTATTTGGTACTTATTGAATAATGTAAAAACATTTTGTAAGTCATCACGTATTTTAGATCTTCTGAAAAGATTTTTTACACGTATATAATCACCAGATGCATTACCATCCTTGGATACGAATGATTGATAATCTAAATTTGGTAGTTCTCTAAAATATCCCATTTTAATAACCTACTGTATTGTCTCTTGGTAATCCTGTATATTGATCATCATAATCAATATCATAAATTGGTTCGAGTTCTTTGAATGTTAAGTCCATTATCATAGAGATAGGTGTTCCATCTTCATAAGTAGCATAATTACCTTCGCCAGTATAATTGACTGATACATCTTGTAAGAAGCATTGTTTAAATTTATTCAAGAATCTATGCTCTGTGCCTCCTTGCCTATACCTTAATTCAAATATATTTGGTGTTTTTAAAAATGCACGAGACTGTACAGTCTTAGGTGACATACCTTTTTTAAATGTTCTTATAATATTTTTAACTTGATTTGATTCATCTCTATTTCTTGGCATCATTTTAAATGAAAACTTAAATGCTCTTAATGTCGGACCATTAAATAGAAGTTCCATATTTGGGTTAAATATTTCTCCTTGTTGTCTTGCTAATAACTGTTGTACTGTTATATTACCACCAAATAAACCTACTGCCTGACCTGCTAAGTAGTTGGTTATCAAATTTTGAGTATTTCCTAAGTCTAATCCAGATTGATTTAGAGCAGATGTCATAGATGTTTTAAAATTTTTTATTTGATCCTCCATATTCAAACCAGCTTTTGCTGCTCCTCTCATTATATTTGATGCACCAGCAGCAGCTGCTGCTGTAATGCTGTTCAGTTGATCGTCATTATATTGAACAGCATTACCATCTTGAATAGTTGATGGTATTGGTAATAGTATCGTACTGATAGGTCTCTTAGTACTATTTCTTCTAAATCTATCTCTAGGATCACTTGTGAGTGATATCGGGTTAAAAGCAGATGAAGAACCTATCTCACTATTATCATCAGTAGGACTTCCTCCTCCAAGAGACCTATACTCCTGCATATCTATTTGTAGATAATCAGTTTCTTCTGTAAATATTTTTAATGGATATCGAAGAACAGTTTGTGGCATTATATTTCTTTTTATCTATTTATGAGAATTTTAGAGAAAGGTATTGCATCGAGGTCATTTAACTCATTATCATATACTTGATAGAGACCTCCTGCTACTTCACTCCATGTATATTGACGAGGTTGACCCCAATGAAAATTGATTCCACGGAATCCCCATTCTAAAACTTCAGTGACGGCTACTAATGGATTTTGATCGTATGTAATGTTAGGTGTTTTTGGATTATAAACAAATACATAAAAATTACCTACTTCTGGAATTTTATCACCTTCACTTAGAACACTTATAATTTCAAACATTAAATCATCAGCATCTTCAGTTCCAATTAAATTGTCTCTTACAGATCTAATACGACTCATTATTTTATACCTAATTCATTCTCTGTAAGTACTTTAAATTCCCACTGTCTATCTTCACAGAATTCTTTTGCTGCTTCCCATTTTGCTTGATTTCTGGCATATTCACAAACTTGATATACATAACTCTTTGTTTTTCTTTTTTGAACTTTTGGTTCTACACATTGTTTTTGGGGTTTTATTTCAATTATCATTCTTTTAATCTTTCCTGTGCTTTCTCTTACCTTAATGTAGAAATCTGGAAAATATCTATGATATCTATTATCAATAGGTGAACGATATGGAACTATGACTTCTTCACTTCCCCATTCTAATATATTCGCATTAGAATCACAGTATTTCATGAATTTCAGTTCCCACGAAGAGCGATATATTATGTTTGTATAATCCCCTCGATACTTATTTGGAACCTTTGGTCTGAATTTTCCTTTGTAAGTCATCTAAATAACTAATAATAAAAGAATCTTATAAGGTATTTAGAGTGGCTAATAGGCTTGTACAAAGTATTACGATGAATCAAGTGCAAGATCTGGTTGGTAAAGTTTCACAATCCAATCAGTATCTTGTAAGTTTTTCTTCATTAAAACCTGAAATATTACAATATTTGGGTGGATATCTTGGAATAAACAATCCAGGTAATTTTCTATCAAGAAAGAGTGGTCTTCTTTGTTCTGAGGCAGTATTGCCAACTACATCATATGCGACTGGTGAAGTGAAAGATAATTTTATGGGAGTACCTCAAGAGTTTGCACATACTCGTTTATATACTGATATTGATTTTACTTTTTATGTTGATACTGATTATACTAATCTAAGAATTTTCGAAGGTTGGATGGATTTTATTTCAAGTGGATCTCATAGTCAAATTAATGAGTTACGTGATAATTATTATAAGAGATACAGATATCCTGATGATTATAAAGTTCAGACAATGTTTATATCTAAGTTTGAGAAAGATATTACAACTCAAATAGATTATCAATTTATCAATGCTTTTCCGAAGACTATGACTTCTATTCCAGTGTCATATGGGGACGCTGATTTATTAAAAGTTAGTGTTACTTTCAATTATGATCGTTATATTGTGAATCCTAGAGGAAGTTATATTAATTCTCCTGTAAGTGATTTTGATGATATACCACGTACTTTCCTTGATACTAGGTTTAATAGATCCTCTTCACCCTCTTCGCAGAGTTTATTTAATAATACTGTTGTTAATAATGATGATGATGTCTTTGCTGGATTTGAACGAGGAGAAACCGATCCAAATACACTCACGTATGAGAGTTTTAACCCTTAAAGAAACTTACTATATAATATACAAATTAATAATATATTATGCCTTTACCAAAAATTAATACCCCAACATTTGAGTTGGTATTACCTTCTAATGGAAAAAAGATTAAATATCGTCCTTTTCTAGTAAGAGAAGAAAAGATATTAGTCATGGCCATGGAATCTGATGATATGAAGCAGATTACTTCTGCCATTATTGATATATTGAATAATTGCATTCTCACCAGAGGTATTAAGATTGAAAAACTTTCTACTTTTGATATTGAATATTTGTTCCTAAATGTACGTTCTAAATCAGTTGGTGAAACTGTGGAAGTAAATGTGACGTGTCCTGATGATGGAGAGACACAAGTTCAGATGGAAATTGACATTGATTCTATCAAAGTTCAAAAAAATAAAGATCATACAAATATTATCAAACTTGATGATAATCTTTCAATGAAATTAAAATATCCATCTATGAATGAGTTCATTGAAAATAATTTTGATGCATCTGATACTAGTAGAAGTGAAGTTTCTCAGTCATTAGATATGATTACTTCTTGTATTGATATGATATACAATGAGGAAGAAAGTTGGAGTTCTAATGATTCTACTAAGAAAGAATTATCAGAATTTATTGAACAGTTGAATACAAAACAATTTAAGGATGTAGAGAAATTCTTTACAACAATGCCCAAACTTTCTCATACAGTTAAGGTAAAGAATCCTAAGACTGGTGTTGAAAATAAAGTCGTATTGGAGGGATTAGCAAGTTTTTTCAGTTAAGTATGGCTCATACAGATCTTGAGTCATACTATAAATTAAACTTTGCCCTGATGCAACACCATAAATACTCATTAACAGAGCTCGAAAACATGATTCCTTGGGAACGAGAAGTTTATATTTCTCTACTCAAACAATATATTGAAGAGGAAAATCTAAAACAACAGCAACAACAAAGTGGCTAACGTAACAAGTTCAGGAAATACAACTATTAAACCCACAATAAATACTGCAAAATTTATGGGTTCATCTTATGCAGCTGGAAGTTCTTTAGAGAATAAGTTTGCAAATATTTATTCATCACTCAGCACTCTTGCAATAAAAATAAAGAAAAATTTTGATAATATAAATTTACTTACAGAAACTATACAAAATGCAAGTTTACATTCTCATACTGACAATGATGATAGTGATGGGGATAATAAAGATAATATAAGTAATGATGATAATTCAAAATTAGATGAAATAAATAGCATTCTTTTGGATATTGGTGATGTAATATCATTAGATTTTGCGAATCGTATTGCAGAGAATAAAGAAGATATTAGTGATACACGAAAAGAAAAATCTAAAGGAAAATTTGAAAGAGCAGAAAGTGGAATAGAGAAACAAAAACAAAGAAAAGTAGGAAATATATTTACAAAAACAGCATCTAAGGCTGCTTCTCCTATTTCAGGTATTTTTGGTAAATTACTAGCATTAGGTGGAATACTAGGTACTGGAATAATGGCTAATGCTGCATTTGATTGGTTGAGAAATAAAGAAAATCAAGAAAAAATGTCAACATTTTTTAAAATAGTTAAAAAAAATTGGAAATGGATGTTAGGCACTGCTGGAATCTTAATAGGAGCAGCAATAGTTTTAAAGACTATTGCAGCAATAACAGTTATAGGAGGTGTTTTAGCAGCAATATCTAATCCTGTATTTCTTGGAATATTAGCTATTGCTGCTTCTGGAATGGGAGTAAAATGGATGTTAGATAGGATTAATGACTATTATGCTGATGACCCTACAGGAAAGAAAAATTTTGTCGGTAATCCAATACCAGGTGCTCCAAAGGATGCTCTGCCAGGAGATTTCTGGACAGATAAAAAAGGACAAACATGGGTAAAACAACCTTATGATTCCTCTAATGGTGGATGGAATAAAACTAATGACACACCTGAAGAAATATTAGAAACACAAACTAAAGCATTTAAAGCTGGTTTTATTAAAAGGATTGGAATTAATTTAAATAAACCCACCATCACAAGTTCACAAAGACAAGATTTATCATATCTTAACAATGATAAAAAGAGGATAAGTTTTGTAAATCTTGATCTACCGCCAAATTATAAAAACGAAAATAATTTAATAGATTCGTCTTCTGTGGCAACTGAGGTCGCTCACATTTCTGCAAAAAATCTGAGTGATCCTTATATACAATTAAGTCCAGAATACTACGGAATACACGTATAAGATATGGCAATTATTTCAGGAGTAGTATTAGGAATAGGAAAAGTAGTATCGGGTGTAGTAACAGGAACTGCAAAAGGACTTGCTGTTGCTGGAAAAGCAACGGCAAAAGGAATATCTGCAACTGGAAAAGTAGTAGGAAAAGCAGCAAGTGCTACTGGAAAAGCAGCACGTGCTAGTGCAAGAGCAATAGGAAAAGCAACACGTTCTACTGCTAAAGGACTTCAAAAAGCAGTAAAATCCACTAAGAGAAGTATGTCAAAGTTTAGAAAATTTAGAAAACGAATATCTAAGAGAAAGACTGGTGCTGAAAAATTAAAAAGGAATGCTAATAAAATTAAATCTGAGCTTACTAAAAATATTAAAAAAATAAAGAAACAACGTCTTGATCGGGAACGAATACAAAAGAATGTTCTTGAAAGAAAAGAAATAAGAAATATGGAGAAAAATATAAATTCTCCTAAAACTTCAACAGGAAAAAAAGTACAATCTATATTAAAAAGTCCTATGATTATCATTGATAAAATATTCGGACTTGGTGGTATATTATTAACTGGTATAATAGTAAATGCTATAGATGAAATATTTAAAAAGTTTAAAGAATTTAAAGAAACTTATAAAGAAGTATTTAATTTTCTTGGTAATATAGTAGAGGGAATTGGTAATTTTTTAGGGAGTGTAAAAATTAGTAAATTAGAAAAAGAAGGATTGAAAATGGATGAATTGGCTGTATTTAATGAAGAAGGAGATCTTATAGGTGGAAAACTTGTAGCAGTAAAGAAAACCACTGAGGGATTTTACCATACAATAAAATCGATAAAAGATTCAATGGGTATTTACTCACAGGAAGAAGTTAAAAGGGAAACTTCTAAGAAATTAGAAAAGTATGGATTTGATCCTGAAAAGTATGAACTGGGTGATTCAAAAAGACAAGAAAACAATCCATGGTGGCAATGGTGGGATTTTATGGATGTAGTTCCCAATCCATATAAAGCACCTATGAAATTGAAGAAAATAAATTCAGAACAATCTTCTGATAGTAGTTTTAATGAGTCAATAACACCAATAAACAATAATAATAGTAATAATTTAGATTTAAGTTTTAATACTGATAATGAAAATATTACAATTGTTTTAGCACATCAAACAGAAATAGAATATGTCATGACACCTTACAGTGATAAATCTTTTAAGGAAGGGTTAAAAAATAACTCAAAACCAGAATTATCAAAGTTATGGACGACGTAAGATAAATGTCAAAAGCAGCACAAGCATCAATTTATGAACTTCTCACCATCGATAAGGATGGTAAAGAAGTAAATATTCAAGGAAAAACAACTAGTTTTTCTTATTATGAAAGTGTATTGTCTCCTAATATAACAGCATCACTTACATTTATTGATACTGGTGGTTCGATAGCATATGATAGTAATTATGATAAACAAGAAAGATTAGGTTCAATATATAATGCACTTCCTATTACGAGTGGTGAGAAAGTTAAGTTTAAAATAAGAAATAGTAATTCAGGTGCTCTTGATTTTGAAAGAAACCCACTTATTATTAATAGTGCATCAAATTTAAGTCAAACTTCTCAACAAAATTCAATTCTTATTAATTTAATATCTCAATCATCACTTACAAATCAAAATTCTACAGTATATAAAAAATATAGTGGAAATATTGGAAATACTGTCGGAAACATTATAAAAGAATATTTTGATGTAGAACAAAATAAAGTAAGAATTGATGATACTAGTAATGATTATTCTTTTATTGGCAACAGCTATCCTCCTTTTGAATTAATAATGTGGTTGGCAGCAAAGTCTGTGCCATCTGAAGGTAATGCTGGATTCTTTTTTTATGAAACAAGAACAGGATTTAATTTTAGATCGATTGATTCTTTAATTTCTCAACAACCAGTAGCAACTTATTATAGATCAGATGCATTCGCAGCCAATCAAGATAATAACGTTAATGATTTTAAGATTCAATCTTTTTTTATTAGTAAGAATCAAAATTTTCTTAATTCTTTAAAAACTGGTGTTTTAAATTCACGTAACATCTATTTTAATCCTAAAACATTTGAAGAAATTGAAGAACCATTTCAATTTACTGAATTAGTAAAATCCTTAGGTAAGGATACAGAAGAACCTAATGTAGACACCAATATCAATACAGGAAAATTTACTAGAACTCATTTTGATATTTTAGATATTGGAACACATAGTCCTGAAATTGATGGTTCTGATAATAATGATCCAACTCAATGGCAAGCACAATCTACAATGAGGTATAATATATTATTCAGTCAAGTGGTAAATATGCAAGTTCCTTGCAATATTAATTTGAGAGCTGGCGATACTATTAACTGTAATTTTGAAATTGTTACACAAGATAGTAAAGAGCAAGGATCTGATGATCCAGTACAAAGTGGAAAATACTTGATTATTGATTTATGTCATCATTTTAATCCTACCAAATCTATGACTTCAATGACTTTGGTTCGTGATTCTTATGGTCTATACTCTAAAAACAGCTAATGAAAAATAATTTAGGAACAATCGGTAATAATTATAAATGGTTCTTGGCACAAGTTGCCACGGATCAAAATGAAATTGTTAAAGAAGGTGAATGGCCTGATATGCATGGAGATCGTGTAAAAATAAGAATAACTGGAAAACATCCAAAAAGTAGTGAAGCTCTTTCTGATGATAATTTACCATGGGCAATTGTTGCTAAATCAACTTTACATGGATCTAAAAATTATGTATCCAGTGGTATATGGGGTGGTGAATGGGTGATAGGATTCTTTTTGGATGAGGGAGAACAACAACCTGTTATTACTCATGTTCTTAATAATAATTTACCAGATTATGAGGTAAATAAATCAGATAGTTTTAAAAGAGTAAACAGATATAATTCTGGTATGAAACCAGGTAAACATCAAGTTACAACAGGAGGTCCACCAGGAGAACAAACAGAAATTAATAAAGAGGATTTTTTAAATCTGGAAGTTAAGGTTCCTACTACTAGTAGAGACATTATACCGACTCCTGATATCGATGAATCAGCAGGTACAACTATCAACCTTAATCCTGCTCTATAAATAACCGTATACAATTGTAATATAATGTCAACAATAAACACATTAAAAAGTATTAAAAAAGAAGTTGAGAGAAGTCAACTATATGGAAATTCTCAACAAATTGTAAAATCAACAATATTTGCTGACGCACTAGTAAATACTGGAGATCCTTGTGGTAAAAGTGAGTTGGGTAAAATTAGTGGTGCACTACGAAATTTATTCAAACAGTTAAAGTTGATTAGAAAATATGGTCAGATGTATGTGAATGAAGTATTATCTGATTTAAGTAATATAAGAAGTTTAATTAAGGATGCTTCAAGTATTATTGCTGCTGCTCTCAGAACAATTGTTCAAAGATTACGTAATTTTATAATAGATAAAATTAGAGGTGTAGTTCAGGCAATAGTTGATAAAATTTTTACTACACTTGCAAATACTATAAAAGGAACTATAGTTCAGAAAATCATAAATCAAATTTTATGCACATTTACTAATATATTAGATGGACTTGTTGATTTTGTATCAAATTTCTTAAGTGAGTTAGTAGGTAAAGTAATAAATATTCCTCTTTGTGCAGCACAACAATTTGCAAATGCATTAATTAATAATTTAGCAGCAAGTATTGATAAAGCATTGGCTCCAATTTTAGATGGAATAGGTGATCTTATGGGTGGAATCGGTAAAGTTGCAGGTTCAGTTTTTTCTGCTATTGATAAAATTCTTGCATTTGAGTCATTTTTATGTCTAGAACCAGACTGTCCAGACGTTAACGAGATTAATCTAAATCCTTCAAAGACCACACCATTTGAAACTGCTAAAGATAATTTTGAAAGTTTTATAGAAGTACCATCATCTTCCGATGTAGAAGATTCTATTGGTCAATGGATTGATGGATTTTCAATTTTTGGAGAAAAAATATCAGATAGTCCAGATAGTGGACTTGCTTGCGATACGGATCCATTTAAATGTGGTCCTCCAACCATTGAAATTTTTGGTGGTGGTGGAATAGGAGCTGCAGGAAGTGCTATTGTTGATCATTTAGGACATTTAATTGGAATTAATTTAGATAATGGTGGATCAGGATACACTACTCCACCATTTGTTGCTATTATTGATGCTTGTGATCATGGACAAGGTGCTTCTGCATATTCTGAAATTAATAATGAAGGAGTCGTAGTACGAATTATTATAGTTAATACTGGTGATGGTTATGATAATCAACCTACTGGTGGCACTGAATTTGATGATGTTGACACTGACACTGACACTGATGTTGTTAGTGGTATAATATCAGATTATAATATATGTCTGGATGGTTTTGAAATTATTTCAACAGGAATTGGGTATTCTCCCACTGATGAAATAACTATTACACCTGATATACCTAATTTAGAGGTGAGTGTGAGTATGAATGATCAAGGGCAGATTATTGAAATGCAAATTTTAGATAGTGTTTGTGGTATAACTGAGATGCCAGATATTGATATAAATAGTTTGACTGGAGCAGGAATAGAAGTTAGACCAATACTATCATTCAATAGAATTATAGATGATTCTCCTCAAGAAGTTTCTGATAGAGTTGTTGAGGTTCCTATTGGTACTGATGAAGATACAATTAGAAATCTTGCTCAACAGCAAAATATAGTCCGTGTCATTGATTGTGTGTCTTAAATTATGAGTAAAGTTTTTCAACCAGAACATGTAGTAACTGATAATCCTCATGGAGGTATGATTTATGGTCCCATAAACGATGAAAATAATGATGATGGGACTAGATATGTACAAACAGTTGAAGGTGGACATACCATTTTAGTAAATAAGAATGGTAATAAACTAGATCATACTCCTGGTACACATAATGAACTTTGTGGTACAGATCTTGTAAAAGGTAAAAATACAGACGCTCCAGACGAGGCAGTAGCAAAGGCAATAGTTGCTAGAAAGGGAGATATAGTTATAGTTGCAGAGCATGGAAATATAAAGTTAAAGGCACAAAATATTTGGGTTGAAACGGGTGGAACTGAAAATAAAGGTAATTTTTTAGTAAAATCCAATGGACACATTGCAATGACTGCTGGTGAGAAAGTAACTTTTGCTGGAACAAAACTTTGTATGATAGGTAAGGATCAAATTACTTTAAGTTCAAAAGGTAGTATAGATTTATTTTGTAGTGATTTAAACAAATCTTCTCCATTGGCAGGTATTTTTAGTATTTTTACAAATATGAGTCTAGCAAATTTATTGAAATTAGTTGATTCAGAGTGTGGGAGACAATTATGACATTAGATAAAGCAAATTTTAATAGTATAGATGTTTATAATCCTATTCTAGGAAGTGGTATAGAAGTACCTAGAATGTTTTGGAAACCAGGAACATCAGCTTCCTATAACCATCATGTTGGTAAAACATCAATAACGGGATTATGGCAAGGAACTTTGATGGCAGGAATGAATCCTGACTCTCCTTTCTCTTATCTTGGTTCTCCTGGTAATATAAATCTACATTGGCCATCTCTTACTACTTATTATGGTGATCATATTGTAATTGGTAGATCTACTGTTCTTGGAGGATCATTTAGAACTGCTGTTGCTAGTGCAACAATGGGAGCAGTTGGAGGTGCTAAGGTAATTAGTGGATCATCAGCAAAAATGGCAGCACCAAGAGTAGTGCTTGCTGGTGCTACAGTAAAAATTACTGGTGCTTTAGTCTCACTTCCAGGAGCAGCTAATTTTAGAGCAAAAGCAGCAATTTGGGATTCTAAAAAAGGTTTTGATATACCTCATCCATCAAAGACAAATCACCGTCTAAGATATATTTGTCTTGAGGGACCGACTGCCGATGTTCATATTCGAGGTAAATCAAAATCTAATACTATTGAATTACCAGATTACTGGACTAATCTTGTAGATGTTGAAAGTATTACAGTATCTTTGACACCAATTGGATCTTATCAACAATTGTTCGTAGAAAAAATTGACTTGAAGGATGGAATTGTAATTGGAAACAACTCTGGAGATCAGTTTAATTATCAATATACAGTATTTGCAGAAAGAATTGATGGTGAAAAGAACATCCCAGAGTATGAGGGCTTGACACCAGATGACTATCCAGGAGATAATAGAGAGTATAATATAAACACTTGATATGAAAATCCATGAAGTTTTTCCTACACTGATTTGTCAGGATAGGATTGATGTGCATGAAGAATTTAAAGAAAAATATTTTAAAGAGTTAAAGACTTTATGGTTTGATGGGTATAAAAATGAAACACCCGAAAATTCTGGAAGGTGTTCTTTACATTTAAATCCAAATTATATTATGTTTTTTGAATCTCTTAAGAGAAGTGTTTGTAGATACTTAGATATTTTAGAGGTGGATCATGGAAAATTAAATATTAATTTTACCAAATCTTGGGTTGGATATCATAATAAAGATATTCCTGGTCTTAATATGCATAATCATAATGCTGCTGATATATCTTTTACATATTATCTTTCATCGGATGAGACATCAGATAAATTTTGTGCTCATACTCAATTTAATAATAATGAAGTATCTGAATCTCTCTTTGAAATAGGTAAATTAAATTTAATAAAGAAATTTAATAATTATAATTGTAATAAGTATACTATTACACCTAAAGAGGGAACTGTTCTTATTTTTCCAAGTTCTTTATTACATTCTACATTAAAGAAGGAAAATATAGGTGATAGATATACCATTCCTGGAGATATTAAATTATCTCTTAAACCAGAATATAATCTTTACCATCAGAGTATACCACACCCTTCACAATGGTTAGAATTATAAAACCTAACTAAATATTAAACATATCATATTAATTACATGAAAAGAGAAGCAGAACTAGTAATTGACAGTATAAGAAAACAAAATAAAGAATTGGGTAAAGGTGGAACTGATAGTATTCCTGATATTACTGTTCCTTCAACTTATGAAGATAGATCAGTAGCACAGAATGATGATGGAACTTGGAATCAAAATATTATAGAAGAAGAAATTCCTGTAAAAAAAGATATTGATCAACGTGCTAGTGAATTAGAGGGATTTGAGAGAGATGTTACTAATTATGAAAATCTAGCTAAGATTGGAGACAATAAAGTTCTTTCAATTCTAGGTGAAATTAATGCTAAAAAGTTAGAAATTGTTGATACGATTAGTGATGCAGTAAGTGCTGGATGTTCTGTTCTTGTAGGTAATGGTCTTTGGGGACCAGTAACTGTAGATGGTGTAGTTCTCGGTCCTGCCAATACACAGACAGTACATAATACAGATTATCCAGTACTTACTGAAGATTCTGTGAAATTATATAAGTATGATAATTTAGATGTTTATTCTTCTGATGCTCCTTTCACAGGAATATCTTCTGCGATAATAACAGGAACTAATGTTGGAACAGGTTTTACTAACCAATGTTTTGCCAATTTTGGGGGTACTGTTGGAATGTATAAAACAATAACAGGAGCAGAAGGTGGAGCATGTGGTGCTTTTCGGGATAAAGTTTTTACACTAGCAGCAGAAATTAATACATTAAGAAATTCATTAGGAACAGATTGGGATGCTGGTTCTTATGTTGGAGTTCTTAAAGATACTATTGAAGTTAAAGATATAAAAACAGGAGCAGAAACTATGGTATGGTCATATAAAAATGAAGATGAAGAAATAGAACAACAAAAAAATTCAAATAATAGTCTTATTAGCACTATTGAAGGTCAGAGCGAATTTCAATAACTTGACAAAACCCTCTATATAAAGTATGATTTCTTTGTAACTGGTATAATTTATGGACGATTTTGTGAATCGCACGATTATTGACGTGTGCACTAGATCTTTTTTAATCATTTCTGATGATGGAGAGGAAAGGATGATAAAGTGTGAAACTGCAGAACAATTCATGAATGTGATGGAAGTTGTGAATAAATTATTAGATCCAGAAAGAATAGAATACTCAAACCTTAGTGTTAAAAAATAATGTTTTTTGAAAAAGTTAGTCTTGTTACTGGTGGATTTGATCCAATTCATAGTGGACATATAAGATATTTTGAGAGAGCAAAGGATCTTTCTAATTATCTTGTAGTAGGATTGAATGGTGATCCTTGGCTAAAACGTAAGAAAGGACAATATTTTCAATCTTGGACTGAGAGAGCAGATATAATAAGACATCTTAATATGGTAGATGCTGTCATATCATGGGATGATAGTGATGATTCTGCGTGTGGTGCAATCGCAAAGTGTTTAGAAATTTCAGAGAAGGTAATATTCTGTAATGGTGGTGATAGAATTAAAAGTAATATTCCAGAAGTTAAGGGATATGGAGATGATCCTAGAGTAACATTTAAGTATGGTATTGGTGGTGAGGATAAGATGAATAGTAGTTCATGGATACTTCATGGATATTTTGAACGTCAAAGAAAACTTCTAGGTATATAATTTCCTATTTTCTGACTAACTAAATAAGATATAGTAATAATTTTAGTAGTCATAATCTCATGCCTCTGAATAAATTAGATAATTTTATTAAGAATACTGAAGGTCGTATTCTTTATGTGAGTCCAAGCGATTTAGACTCAACAGATAGTATTAGTAATCAGGGTAACTCACTTGCTCAGCCATTTAAGACTCTTCAAAGAGCACTTATTGAGTCTGCCAGATTTTCTTATCTTAAAGGTAATAGTAATGATGAAGTAGAGAAAACTACGATTCTTTTAATGCCTGGAGATCATCTTATTGATAATAGACCTGGCCATGCACTTAAAAATGATGGTGGACTAGCAAAAGTAGTATCTGCTGGTGGTGGAGTGAGTGCTGCTACTGATACATTAGGACTTAATTTAGATTCAAATTTTGATTTAACACAGGAAGATAATATTCTTTATAAGTTTAATAGTGTTCATGGTGGTGTTATTGTACCTAGAGGTACTTCCATTGTTGGATTAGATTTAAGAAAAACAAAGATAAAACCAAAGTATGTTCCTAATCCAACAGATAATGGTGTTCCATATTCTGCTATATTCAGAATAACTGGTGGATGTTATTTCTGGCAGTTTTCTATATTTGATGCAGATGAAAACGGATTAGTATATACTGATCATCAAAGTTTTGCAGAAACTAATAGAGTAAGACCATTATTTTCTCACCATAAATTAACAGTATTTGAATATGCTGATGGTGTTAATAATGTCACTGATTACCAGTTGACTGATCTTGATATGTATTATGGTAAATTATCTAATGCATATAGTGTTGCTTCTGGTAGAAATATTGATAGTAAGTTTCCTGCAGATCCAGATGGTTTTGAAAAGCAAAGAATGGAATGGGAGATTGTTGGTGCATTTGCTGCAGATCCAATAAATATTGCAAGAATTTTCTCAGGGGAAGAAGATAGTAAAACTCCTAGCTCTATCGTTACAGTCATTACTTCAGAAGATCATAATCTAACAGCAGGAACACCAATAAAAATTAATAATGTCGGTGTAAATGAATACAATATTTCTACAAAAGTTCAAAGTGTTGATATAGATGATCCAAAAAGATTTACATACTTACTTCCAGATTTTTCCAGATCTTTAGTAGCAGAACCACCTTTAACTAGTGGTGGTGGAAAAGCAACAGTAACTATTGAAACTGATACTGTATCTGGTGCATCACCATATGTCTTTAACTGTTCTCTACGTTCAGTTTATGGTATGAATGGTATGCATGCCGATGGATCAAAGGCAGATGGATTCAAATCCATGGTTGTTGCTCAGTTTACGGGTATATCGCTACAAAAAGATGATCGTGCATTTGCAAAATATGATTCTTCTTCTAGACAATATCTCACGCTTGATGCAACTAAGGTTGTTGGAGCAACTCTTGCTAAGAATTCAGCCTCAACTAATTCAGAAACAGTTTATCATTTAGATTCTGGAGCAATTTATAGACAAGGATGGGAAACATGTCATATAAAAATCACTAATGATGCTATTCTTCAAATAGTTTCTGTATTTGCGATTGGATATAATAAACATTTTGAGGCACAAAGTGGTGGTGATGCTTCCATTACTAACTCTAACTCTAACTTTGGACAATTATCTTTAGTTTCTAAGGGATTTAAGAAGGAAGCATTTGCAAAAGATGATAAAGCATTTATAACCAGTATAATTGCACCAAAATCAATTAGTTCTGATGAAGAAAATATTGATTGGATATCTGTAGATGTTGGTGTAACTACTTCTGTTTCTAATCCAAAAAGATTGTATCTCTTTGGATATACAGATTCTGATATTGTCCCACCTATTATTGCACAAGGATATAGAATAGGTGCAAAATTTGAAGATACATTGAGTGTAGATTTTAGTGCTGTCAGTGGATATGGTACAAGTGAAGCACAAATCTTAATGACGGATAAAAATGATAGTGGTGAAATAATACAAACAGGATTTACTGCTTTTAAAGAATATCCAGTTATATCAGGACCAACAGCAAATAGATTTGCTTTAAATTCTCATAGTCTATCAACAGGTGAGAAAGTTGTTGTAGTAAGTGATACTGCTGATTATCCAGAAAATATTCAAGCAGATGTTATTTATTATGTTATTGATGATGGGGATGATAATCACATAAGATTAGCTGCTTCTAAAACAGATGCAGATAATTATTCTAATCTTGGTAGAGGTGATATTACTGTATATGGTGGATCTCAACTTAGAATTATAAGTAGAGTAACTGATAAAGTTGCTGGAGATATAGGACATCCAGTACAGTTTGATGATACTTCTACAGTTAAACAATGGTATGTTACTGCATCTACTGACAATAATGTTTATACTGCTGTTACACAGATTGGTGTTAACACAGATGCTGGTTTAGATGCTTATACTCAACCTTCTTTTGTAAAAAGAAAAGCAGACTCTAGAAGTTTAGATGATAAAATTTATAAAGTTAGAGTTGTAATTCCTAAAGAATTATCTGGATCTAAAGATCCAGAAAATGGATTTGTTCTTCAGGAATCTAGCACTACTGGTGTTAGAACTGATAGTGATTTTAATCTTGCCTCTATAACAGATACTGATTATTTGTATGATAGAAATACAAGATTCATTAGTACTTGTTCATTTGTAGCTGGATCCCCTAACTCTACAGTAAGTGTTACTTCAGATTTACCACATAATTTGAATGTTGGAGATCAAATTATTGTTAAAAATGTAACTGACTCAACCAATCCAGTTGGATCTGCTACTAGTGGTTATAATGGAACTCATACTGTTAAAGCAGTTACTAATGATATGCAGTTCACATATGAAACTACTAAAACACTTGGATCTTCATTAACGAATGATCTTAATACAAGAACTGTTGATTTACCAAGATTTGAAAGAAATGATTTAAAATCAAACCTCTTTATTTACAGAAATGAGACAGTACAGAGATATATTGAAGGACAACAAAGTGGAATTTATCATCTTTATGTTTTAGGTGCTGATATAGGTATTACAACAGAATTTACAGATTATAGGTATAGTCAGGATGTTGTTAATTTATATCCTCAATTAGATAGAGATAATATCAACGACAACCCAGAGTCAGCAGAGTCTTTTGCACTAAGATCTCCTCTTGGAGAAGTTGCTACTAGTGATCTTAAAAAGAGTATTACAAAAAAATCTGTTGATAATCTAATTACAAAGTTTAATAATAAGTTTGTTATAGCAAATGAGAGTGATTTAAGTGTAATCGCAGGTATAGCGACTATTACATTCACAAGAGAGCACGGATTATCTGGTATTGCAACTTATGCTGCTATTGCAGGTGGTTCAGGACATACAAATGGAACTTTCTATAATGTAAAACTCTTTAATGAAGTTGGATTATCAAGTTGGAATGGTGCCACTGCTACTGTTGGTATATCTGGTGGAGCAGTTGTGAGTGTAGATATTGAATCTCCTGGTTCTGGATATAGTGATGCTGATGTATTATATGTTGATACTGCTGTTATTGGTGGAAGTGCCAATGCTACAGTAACACTTAGAGGTGATGGATTAACTGGATCTATTATATCTACGGGTGCTGGAATTTTAGATAGGGGTGCTGCAATTCAGGTTACTGGTATTGGAACTACGACTGGTGGTTATTATAGAGTAGTTTCTGTTCCTTCTAAAACTCAAATTGCCATAGCAAAAACAGTAGGAGATCCAATCAGTATATCTGGACAATATGTTCTTCCTACTGGTACTGTTGGTATTACTACTGATAGTGGTGGTGGATATGATTCTGTTAATGATATTGTTACGGTTGTACTTCCTTATGCTCATGGATTATCGGCTGGAGATAAATTTACTTTAAAACCAGTTGCGGGTGGTGGTACTCCTCCAGCTGAGTATACAGTTACATCAAGAGTAGGTGTTAATACATTCACTGTTAATAAACCTAGACCTAAATTTGAACCTAGTGATGCAAATGAAATGTTACGTCACTACATCATTCCACATGGTTTATCTGCTAATAATAATGGTTCTGATAAATCTGAAGTAGATGCTGCTGTAAGAGGAATCAAGTTATATGATAATGAGGTATTCACTTTTGAAGGATTCCCTAGTCCAACAGATAATACTACGATTCAGATAAGTTCTCCTACTTTGGGTATTGGAACTGAAAAGAGATTACCTTTAGGTTCTTATATTCAGATTGATAATGAAATAATGAGAATTTCCACTAATACATTAAGTGGTGCTGGAAATAATAGATTGACAGTATTACGTGGTGCATTGGGTACTGGAATACAATCTCATGATGCTGGATCTTTTGCTTATAAAGTAAATCCATTATCTATTGAGTTCCGTAGACCTTCGATTCTACGTGCTTCTGGACATACATTTGAATATCTTGGATATGGTCCAGGAAACTATTCAACAGGTCTACCACAAGTTCAAGATAGAACTTTAACTGAAAATGAAGAATATCTATCACAATCACAGGAAAAAGATGCTGGTGCAGTAGTCTATACTGGTATGAATAGTAAGGGTGATTTCTATATTGGTAATCAAAAGAAATCTGCTCTAACTGGAGAAGAAACTACTTTTGATACACCTATCCCAACAGTTACTGGTGAAGATCCTGCCAGATTAAGTGTAGTATTTGATGAAGTCATTATTAAAGAACGTCTGACAGTAGAAGGTGGGGATTCAAAACAACTTCTTTCTCAATTTGATGGTCCAGTTACATTTAACAATCAAATTTTTGCTAAAGATAATGCTACGTTTAGTAAACCAGTTAAAATTACTGATGAAACAGCTTCAACAAGTTCAACTACTGGTGCTCTTGTAGTCAATGGTGGTGTTGGTATTGCAGGAGATTTACATATTGGTGAGGGATCATCATTTAATTTTCCAGATGAAGCAAAACTTAATTTTGGTGATAGTAATGACTTGCAAATATCTCATACTAAAAGTCTTGAAAATCAAGTTGCTACTAATGGAGAGAAAGTTGCTCCAACTAAATGGGCTTCATTAATTGAAGATACAGGAACAGGTCCAATAATATTTAAAGGAAATGGAGGAGGAGGAAACGGTAATTTTCAATTCTTTGATCAAGATTGGCGACCAATATTAAAAATGTATAGTGGTCTTGGAGCATCAAGAGTAGTATTATATCGTGCTGGAGAACAAAGATTTGAAACCACTAAAGTCGGTGCAACATTAACAGGAGAATTAACTCTTAATAGTTTAAATATACCACCAAGTGCTGGAAATCTTGGTCTTGCAACTGCTCCACATTTTCGTGCACTAAATACTGACTTTCCAAATCAACAGACTGATATTATTCCTGGTGGTATTGAACTTACAAAACAGGTTGATTACAAAGATGATGGAACCACTCCTAACGCAGGACCATATATTGATTTTAGGAGAGCTGGGGTAAATGATGCAGGTGCAGATTATGATGCTCGAATCCAGATGGATGCTACGGGTGGTGGAACTGGCACTCAAGATGGTGAAATAGTATTCTTTACACCTGATGGGACTGGACCCTTACCTAGAGATGGTGCTACTGATAATGGGAATGGTGTTGTAAGTGAGGCGTTTAGAGTTCAAAGAGGTGGTGCTGCGGTCACTGGTGAACTGCAGGTTAGTGGTGATATTATTGCTTTTTATTCTTCATCAGATAAAAACTTAAAGGATAACATCACACCTATTGAAGATCCTCTTGCTAAGGTGCTTTCAATTAGTGGTAATACATTTACTTGGAAGGAAGGAAATTCTTATCAAGGTGAAGATACTGGTGTAGTTGCACAAGAAATTGAAGCACTCGGATTACCTGGAATAGTCAAAGATCAAGATTCTGGACATAAATCAGTACAATATCATAAACTCGTTCCTCTTCTTATTGAGGCTATTAAAGAGCTTTCAACCAAGGTCGAAAATTTGGAACAAAAACTCCAAGATAAATAACTAAAAAGTCATAAGATGGCAAATTATAGAAAGTCGTTTAATTTTCGTAATGGTGTACAAGTTGATAATGATAACTTTATAGTAAATCCAAATGGTTTAGTCGGTATAGGAACGTCCGTTCCGACTGAACTATTGGATGTTAGAGGAACTACTAAAGTTACTGGAATAGTAACTACTACTAATTTGTGGGTAAATGAAAATTTATATGTTGGTGGTATTTCGACTGTTGGATTTATAACTGCATCAGATATATCGGTTTCTGGAGTTGTAACTGCCACTAAATTTAAGGGTGATGGTAGTGAATTATCAGGATTAGCACAGGCAGCATGGAATATAACATCGGCAGGATTATCAACATTAACTGATGTTGGTATAGGAACTACAAATCCAGAATATAAGTTACAAATAGGATTTAATCCATCAACTGGCAGTGGAACTGGTATAGATTCGACAGGAAATGGATTTTTTAGTGGAATTGTAACAACTGGAGGACTCGAAACAACTGGATTCGTAACAACAGGAAATCTATATGTTTCTGGAGTTACTTCACATTTTGATGATTTAACACTCTTTGGTGCAGGTGGTAATGCTTCATGGGATAGAGATGGTGGATCAGGTCAAGGACAATTAGGTTTTTCAGATAATGTTAGAGCAGTTTTTGGAACGGGAAATGATTTAAAAATATTTCATGGTAATTCCCCTTATGATTCAGAATCGGCAGACCAACACAGTTATATTCAAGATTCTGGAACTGGAGATTTAGTACTATTATCCAATCAAGTTGCAATAAGAAATGCGGCTGAAACTGAGGATATGGCAAGGTTCTACAGTGATGGATCTGTTGAATTGAGATATAATGGTAGTAAAAAATTCGAAACGAGTGGACTTGGTGTAACTGTAACTGGTGTTACAAGCACAACAGATTTATGGGTAGATGAAGATGTATATATTACAGGAGTTGCTACTGCAACAACATTTTTTGGTGCATTAACAGGAACAGCATCAACTGCCACAGCATCAGCGACTGCTTTTGGATTATCAGGAACTCCTCATGTTACTGTAGGAAATTTAATTGGTGCTGCAGCTACATTTACAAATCTTGAAGTTGATAATTATGCATTTAGTGTACTGAGCACAGGAAAAGTTGGTATAGGAACAAGCATTTCAACAGCAGATTTACAAATTAATAAATCTACTAATACATTGCTAGAAGTAATAACATCGAGTAATACTTCAAGTGTGAGTGTTGGACAATCTGTTGGTTTAGGTAATAGTAGTGGTGCTCTACAATTTAATTCAGGTACTCTAAAACTTAAAAACTATGATTTGGGTGGAGTAGAAGTTGAGTTACATGCTGGTACTGGAAGTGGAACAACAGAATCATTTAAAGTTGTACACGATGATAATACACAATTTGAAGCAACTTATGATGGTAAGGTTGGTGTTAATCGTCCTGGAGTAAATTTATCACGTAATTTAGAAGTTGGTGGTAATGCTTACATAACTAGGGATTTGGAAGTTGTAGGTGTCATTACCGCAGGAGTCGGTGCTAATCAAATTACTTTTGGTGATGGTAGTTCTATACCATTCCCAGAATCTCAACAATTTAATATTATTAGTGGTATTTCAACATTTAATAATTTGAATGTTGGACGAGATCAAAGAGTAGGTGGTTCTTCAACAATAAGTGGGAATTTATTTGCTGCTGGAAGCGTAGGATTTGGAACTACTGGTAGTGCTGGATTTCTTGGTGGTGGTAATTTTAGTGTTGAGGTATTTGGTGATTTATTGTCACATGAAGGAATTATCGCACAAAGTAAAGGTGGTTTATCAACAGCAACTGATGGAAGTTTATTAGGTGATCCAAGAAGTGTCGCTATTTCTCTTCTTCCAGATGAAAATGTAGTTTCCCCACTTTCATATGGTACTTTCCAAGTAGATACAGCAGATCAAGGATTTAGTGTAATTGGTAAACAATCATTATTTGTTCCTACTGTGGGTGTTCCAGTAGCAGGATTTGGAGCAACTAACTTAGGAATTCTTCCTAAGGATTTTGCTAAACAAAAGAGTTTATCAACGGTTGGAATCAATACTTACTTTGCTAGATCTGTTCTTGATGTTGGTGCTGCAACTACTACAAATAATAGTTATTTCATTCCACCTTCAGTAACAAGTGGTGAACTTGAAATAATTGCTAATCTATGGACTGGAAAGATAGTTGGATATGGTACAGTTCGAGCTAAACAGGTTACTCCAGATGGAGTTCCTGGTGGTGCATTAGTATATAATAGAACCAATACAAGATTAGAAGTTGGTATTGGTACAACAACTTTCTGTGGAATTGCTACATTAACAAATAATCATACTGGATATAGTGCTTATGTTCCACCATATGTTAATACAGAACAAAGACTTGCATTAACAAACGCTGGAATTGCTAGTGGTGCGATTATATTCAACCCTCTTAACAAGAGGTTGGAAATGTATAAAGATGCCGTAACAGGATGGGTTGGAATTGCAACTGGTTCTACTACTGGTGCAGTATCACTTGACGACCTAATTGATGTTGAAGTTCCTTATCCTAATGATAAAGATTCATTGGTATGGAACGCAGGTGCATCTAAATGGGTGCCATTCAATGTTGGAACAGGAAGATTTATATCTAATGATACTGGAATTAGTACAAATACTAATTTAGGTATTGGAACTACAACTGCCTCATCAGCCTTAACTGTTAGTGGTGATGGTATATTTACTGGTGTTGTAACTGCTACTTCATTCATTGGTTCTGGTGTAAACTTAACTGGTGTTGGTACTCAAGGTCTTAATGTACAGGCACAATCATTAACTGTTGCTGGTATATCAACATTCCATAATGATATAAAGATTGGCACAGGTGTTACGATAGAGTCAAATGGAGATGCAACTTATACGGGTATTGTAACTGCTGGTTCATTTGTAGGTGATGGTTCTGGACTTACTGGTGTTGGTACACAAGGAATAAATGGACAATTCCGTGGATTAGTTGTTGCTGGTGTTTCTACCTTAGGTGTTACTTCAGTAAGTAATTTAGGGGTAGAAGAATTAAATGTAACTGGTATTAGTACATTTACTACAGTTAGTCTTTTAAAAGGATTATCTGTTGTAGATATTACTGGATCAGGTCTTGTTGCATCTGGTGTTGTTACTGCAACGACTGTAGATGCAGGTATTGTCACCTCTACAAATCTTTATGTAACAGGTGTTTCGACTGTTGGTGTTATTACTGGAGGCACTTCGGTAGGTGCTAGTAACTTCTATGGTAATTTGGTTGGAGATGTAACTGGTGATGTAACTGGAAATACAACTGGAAATTTAACAGGTAATGTTTATTCAGCATCAGGTATTTCAACATTTATGGGAAGTGTTGGAATTGGAACAACAGACATTGTTGGTGCAGCAAAAACTCTTAATACCTCAGTATTAAATGCTGGTATTGTTACTGCTGCATATTTCTATGGTGATGGTAGTGGATTAACAAATTCTAGTGCTACTCTTGCTGCAGCATCAGGAACTCAAAGAGTTGTTCTAACCAGCTTAACTTCAGGTGATATGGTTAATGCTGCTACTGACGGAGATTTATCATTTACTGTTGCTACAAATACATTAAACACAATAAACATATCTGCAACTGCTGCTAATTATACTGGTATTGTAACAGCATCTTCTTTTGTTGGTGATATAACAGGAGATGTGACAGGTGCTTCCTCAAAAATAACATTAGGAAATGAATCTACTGATACTACTTGTTTCCCAATATTTGTCACAGCAGCGACAGGTGATTTAGCACCTAAGACAAATACAAATTTAAGTTTTGATTCTTCGAATGGAACTTTAAGTGCTGCTAAATTTTCTGGTCCTGCTTCAGCATTAACGAATGATGCATCAGTCAATACAAGTGGAGTTATTACCGCTTCTTCTTTTGTTGGTGATGGTTCTGGATTGACCAGTGTAATTGGTTCTGGTTCAGGTGTTGTTATAAAACATGATGATGCCACAGTTGGTACTGCTGGTACGATTAATTTCTCATCAAACTTAGATGTATCTGATATTTCTGCTGGTGTCGTAACTGTAACTGCGTCTGGTGGTGGCGGTGGTGCTTCTGGAGTATGGGCAACCACTGATGCTGGAATTAATACAACTTCAAGTGTTGGTGTAGGAACAACAAATCCACAATCAACTTTCCAAGTAGAAAGATATGGTATTCAGACTGGATTAGGAACATTTGATGCAATTGCTGGAGTAGCACAAACAGTTGATACATTTGCAATTTCCTCAACAGATTACAGAACTGCAGAATATACTCTTCACTTTGAAAGAGGAATTGATATTCAGGCACAAAAACTTCTTGTGATGCAAAATGGAACCACCGCATACTCTCAAGAATATGCAACAATGGCTGAATCTAATACTATTGTTTCTGTAGCAGCAACAATTACAGGTGGAACTACCTGTGAGATTTTGATAACTCCAGAAATAGGTATTAGTGGACTAACCACATATAGATTCGTAAGAGGGGCTCTTCTTTAATGCATACTATAACTGCAGTATCATTTGGTTCAACTATACAAAATGATGTAGTACGTGTCATAAATGATACACCAAGAACCGATCCACAGGCGTTCACAGTTTATGTAAAAGATGCAAAGGATTGGAAAGAAATTCATGATTATATCATTTATGAAAATAATCTTGATGATATTCCTAATCGTCAAATAAGTGTTGTATCGGAACTAGCATTTTCTCCAAAAAGATCTGTTTACTCTATGTCAGAAGATGAGGCAGATGTTTTAAGAAATCATCCAAAAGTTGGATTAGTGACATATTCTTCTATGTACAATGAAGTTGTATTAGAACAAGCAAAATATGATCAAGAGCATGATAGACTTACAGATGCATTTAGATTTCAAGATACTTTTAATAGTACTAAATTTTATAATGCTCTAACATTTCCCCCTCACAATACCGACGATCCTATTGATTGTAAAACAGAACATATATCATTTTGGAGAAGGGATACTAATACTGTATTTGATATTAATACTCCTTTACCACAAGGAACTACTAATGGTGTTTATCGAGATTTGAGTTTTGGAGGTATTGGTATAGGATCAACAAATCCAGGTGTAGGTCTAACATTCACACAATGGGGATTACATAGACATAGTTATAAAGAAAATCCTTTTAAAGCAGGTTATCCTGATAGTGTTAATGGATCTCTTGATAATGAAGTAATAACTGACAAAGATGTTGCATTTTCATTAACAGGAAAACATGTTGATGTTGTTATTATGGATAGTGGAGTTATATGGAATCATCCAGAATTTTTACTTCCTGGTATAACTACTATTTCTACATATAGATCAACAACAGATTCTGAAGGAAATTCATATGATGCAAGTACAGAATGGGTAAAACCATATACAAGAGTACGAGATATATTACTTGATGGTAAATCTGATTATGGTATTGATTGGGAAGCAGAAGGATTAGTTTCTGCAGGTGCTGGTATATTAACCGCTTATAATAGACAAAATGTGCTTTCACAATCGGGCATAGGAACTGATAATGGACATGGTACTCATGTTGCTTCAACTGCGGCTGGTAATGTATTTGGACACGCACCTGAGGCAAACATATGGTCTATTGCTTGTGTTGATAGATCAGATGTTGGATTTGCAGAAGCTTCTGATGGTTTTGATTATATTAAAGTATGGCATAAGAAAAAACCAATAAATCCTGTAACAGGTAGAAAAAATCCTACTATTGTTAATTGTAGTTGGGGTCAGAGACAGTTCTTTGTGTATAGTTTTGCTAGTCTTCCTTATACTGCAACTTTTAGAGGAACTTCCTATACTAGAGAACAAATAGAAGCAGATAATAATGCTGCTCCTGCCATTTATTATATCAATAAATCAGGTGGTTCTAGTCAATTCTTTAAGGCATTTACGAGTAAAAAAGATAGTGGACAAGCATCTGCCGATGAATTATATGAAGATCCTGATTGTAAGGATGTTATTCTAGTATGTGCAGCAGGTAATAGTGGATATGACAATGGTAAACAGGACTTGCCATTGGGATATGGTGGTGATGGTGATTATGAAAATAATGAAATTACTTCTGGTGCTTTCCTCTATACCTCTGGATTTGACAATCATTACAATCGTCCAGGTACACCTGCAATTACTGGTATTGGAAAACCTGATGCTGTAATAAAAGTAGGTTCTATTGATAGTACACGAACAGGTGTTGGAACTGTTGGAATTGATGATGGTAGAGTAGGAACCAGTGGTACTTTTGGACAGGAAAGAATTTCTAGGTTTAGTAACAGAGGTCCAGCAGTTGATGTACTAGCTGCTGGAAGTAATATATGGGGAGCGTACGATAGAATCGAAAATTCTGTTTTACCTGATGGATACAGAGATCCTAGAAGACCAATATTCGATACATCATTACCTGATGATGATATTACAAGACGAGCAAATGCATTCTCTTGTGTTCCTGTAAGTGGAACTAGCATGGCAACACCACAAGTAACAGGTGTCATTGCACAAAAATTACAGGCAGATCCATCAATGAATAGGATTGATGTTAGAAATTGGTTAATGAGTGAAGGGTCTGTAGTGGTAGATAATGAAGAATTTTGGGGTGGTAGATCTGGAAGTTCCCTTCCTTATACACCTGAAGATGCTGTAGGTGTTAATTCTGTTGCTTATTGGAGTGATGATTATGCATTAAGGGGTAATAATACTCGAATATTATTCAATCCTTATGCTAATAATTCACGAGCTTCTATAAAGGGTGTGAATATATCTGGAGTTTCTATAACTCAATTATAAATATCTAAAAACAATAAAAATGGCAAATAAGAGCTTTGGTACAAAACAATTAGATTTAACTGGTGCTTCTGGGTCTCCTATTATTACGAGTCCAAGTGATTTAAGTATCAATGCAACTACTGTTGCTATAAGCACAAATATATCTGTGGGTGGTTATTTTGCATCTAATGTTAATGTAGGAGCAGGATATTCAGTTGGTATAGGAACTACTATTCCAAGTGCAGAACTTGAGGTTAGAGGAGATATAAGATTAAGAAGAACTGCATCTGACGATGGTGGAATATTTTTTGGAGCTACAGATAATAATTATATATTTGGTTCTGATACAGATGATCTTTTAACCTTTGCCACTAATGGTAGTGAAAAACTTCGCATTCAATCAAATGGTTATGTTGGTATTGGAAGTGAAAGTCCACAACAACAATTAACTGTTGAAAATGATGCTACACATTGTTTAGTTCGTGTCATAAGTAACAACTTGAATGAATCTGGTATAGATTTTGGTGATACTGACGATGGTGATCAAGGAAAAGTAAGATATAATAATGCTAATTCATATATGAGGTTTGAGGCTGCTGCAACTGAAAAACTTCGTATTACAGGCACTACAGACACCACTTTTGCAGGTAGTAATGATATAACTTTGAATCAAGGAGGTGGCATTGCTGAAACCACTCAGGTTACGGGTGTGATAAATATGGGAACTTCTTATTTAAACAGTACACATACTGCTGGTAGTGGACATTATGGTGCTGTAAAACTTCATTTATATAAGAGTAATACTGGAACAAACGCTGAGACAATAGACAATGTATATGGTTTAGGTGTTAGTAACGGTATGATGGAGATACAATCTAACGCATTTTTAGGATTCTTTGCTGGAACTTCTGGTGCTGGAACTGGAACAAGACCATTACGAATGGTTATAGATACGAATGGTAATATTGGAGTACCAGGTAATTCCACTGAAATTTATAATGCATCTGATTCTAGATTAAAGAAAAATGTAGTCACCTTAGATAAAGGTTTAAGTGAAATAAATTCTTTAAGACCAGTATCTTTTAGTTGGATAGATGATTATTGTAAAGATGATAGAGATAAATTATATGGTTTTCTAGCACAAGAAGTCCAAACTATAGATTCTACTTTAGTATCTACTTTTGGAACAACACCAATTGGAATTGGAACTGATCCATTAAATCCAACTCAGACAATAACAGATCCATTAACAGTTAATGAAAGGTTCTTGGTGCCAATGCTTGTAAAGGCAGTTCAAGAACTATCAGCAAAGAATGATGCACTTGAGGCAAGAATTGCTGCACTTGAAGGGTAAATAAGTTGACTTAAAATCCTAATTTTTATAACTAACTCTGTAGGGTTTGTAGGACAGGCTCTATAATATTTTAAAGGAACCAATAGGCAAACTGCCACAAGACCCTTGCACGGGGTCTTTTTTATGCTATAATATACTCATATAGACAAAGAGTATTAATGCAATTACGTCCCCATCAGGAAAAAGCACTGGAAGCACTAGCAAGACATCCTAAGGGGCAGATCATCGTACCTACAGGCGGTGGTAAGACTCTTATTGCTATTAAGGATGCTATAAGAAGACTCAATGGTCTTACTGATCCAACTTTTGTTGTAGTTGCTCCACGCATCCTATTAGCAGAGCAATTATCATCTGAGTTCTTGGAAGAGATTGAGAATGTATCTGTGATGCACGTACATAGTGGTGAAACACATCATTATAGTACAACTAAGAGTGATAAGATTCAAAAGTGGGTAAGAAATACACAGGGAAGTAAATTAATCTTTACAACATATCATTCACTTCATAGATTAGTAGAAGCAGATGTTGTTGTAGACACAGTATATTTTGATGAAGCACACAACGCAGTACAAAAGAATTTCATAGAGTCAGTTGATTACTTCTCACTACCATTTAATTCTTTACGTTGCTACTTCTTTACTGCAACACCAAAGCACAGTAGAACACCTTTCAAGGCAGGTATGAATGATAGTGACATATTCGGTAATGTTATTTGTAATGTACCAGCACCTACATTAGTAAAGCAAGGTCATATTCTACCACCAAAGGTAAAAGTATATAAGACTGATATATTAAAGAAGGATGAAATAACATTCGATGTAGAATGTAATCAGATCATGAATAATATTGATGACCATAAGACTAAGAAGATCTTAGTATGTGCTAAATCTACCAAACAGATTACAGGATTGATCTCATATCCTAAGTTCCTTGACGAATTGGAAGGTAGAGGTTATGATTGCATGTATATTACATCCAAGACTGGTGCTGTCATCAATGGTAAGAAAGTCAGTAGAGATGAGTTTTTTGAGACATTGAGTGCATGGGGTAAAGATGATGACAAGAAGTTTGTTGTCTTACATCACAGTATCCTAGCAGAAGGCATCAACGTAAAAGGACTTGAGGCAGTCTTATTTTTAAGATCTATGGATTACATCGGAATATCACAAACGATAGGAAGAGTGATCCGTAAAGGTGGTAAAGACAAGACCTATGGATTAGTATGTGTTCCTGTGTATTCTAAGGTCGGTATTAGTACAGCCCGTAGAGTACAGGCAGTAGTCGATACTGTGTTTGAGAGGGGCGAACCTGCAATTAGTGTAGTTAAACGATGAGAGACACGATTTTATTTGGAGATTGTAGAGATACACTCACACAATTTGATGAACAGGCAAGAATGTGTGTTACATCCCCACCTTACTATGGTCTAAGAGACTATGGAGGGGAGGAGTCACAAATTGGTATGGAACAAACACCAGAGGAATATATTGATGAAATGGTCAAAGTATTCAG
>CEOA01004908.1_pt1 | contig 29970 bp, 14 predicted proteins | sample 530251 | NCBI WGS metagenome assembly CEOA01 (sample SAMEA2619838, study PRJEB7988) | marine metagenome | biome: marine biome (ENVO:00000447); feature: surface water layer (ENVO:00002042); material: "saline water (ENVO:00002010), including plankton (ENVO:xxxxxxxx)" | depth 5 m
TTACCACCAGCATTGATAGCATCAAAGACACCCTCAACGATTACTAGCGGTTCATCAAAGTCTAAGAACAACTCGTTGAAAATAACTTTTTTGGAAGCACTTGGATTCTTGTACTTTGGAAAAGCCTGCTTTGTAAACGACCTAGCGATAAAGTAGTTGATGTCTCCGTCCCTATCGAATGATGGAATGATAATTCTATCTTTGTAAAGCCCGTTTGAACAGTACCCAATCTTCCAAGTTATGATTTCTTCCCTCTCAATGTCTCTTCTACGAAGATAAGAGAGTGCTGGTAAAGCACTGGCAGAGAGTTTATTAGATGTTAGTGTGGCAAACTCTTCTGGTAAGTCAATCTTTTGTTCTGTAAGAATCTGCTCTGTTGGAGGATTTAAGATCTCCGTTAGCTGCAACTCTAAGTCTGAGTGGTCAAAGATGTTGCAGAGAGCAAACCAGTCTTCTCGTTGTGCTCGTGTGCCGTATCGCTTGATTAGATAAGTCACATCGTTACCTGAGAAGTCACAGACCCAACACTTAAATTTATTTTTATCTAAGTTGATTGACATCTTCTTTTTATGATGCTTGCACTTAGGACAATAAAAAAGATTCTCCTTCCCATGATAGAAAGGAGAGCCTAAAACTTCTTTCAAAATTTTTAGTTTCTTGTGTCCTGACATTTAATAGATCCTGCCTTTGCTAGAACAACTCCATCTGCTCGGTCAAAATAACCTGCCTTTGGATTGCCGTGTCTAGTATATTCTACATCAAAAGTAGGCTCCATGTCAAGGACTGCTTCAAGCACGACTTTCTTGGTGTTTTGACCGCGAGCGATTTTAACACCACATAACTTTCTTGCTTCAGAAGCACCAATGTAATCTGGTTCGATCTTAAACATTTCGTTTACTATCCAACTTACCATCCCATTGAATCTTTGGAGGGTCGCCATTGTTTTAGCAGATGAACCACCTGAGTTAAAGAATGTGAATGGTTGCTCAATAAAAATGTGTTCTATTGAGTTTGAATTTTTTAATTCTAATAATGAAGCCCTTACTTTGTTAGCCTTATCAAAGATGTTCTTTTGTTTTCTTGTGTCGATGTGATCAGTATACAACAGTTTGCCTGATTTGTCAACAATTGCTAAGCCTGTAATGCTTGTGGAAATATCTAAGCCTAAGATCATAAATCTAATTTTAACTTAAATGTGTAATCTTGTTCAGTGGTTTTTTTAACGGGGTTGGCTACTTTTGCTACAGCGATTAAGTTTTTATCTTCATCGTAAACACCGATTGAGCGAATGTAAGTTACTGCATCAAAGCTGGCTGAATAGGTTGAGAATGAGCTTGAGACAATGTTTTTAACATACACATTCTCATTTTCCATGTAAATGTTGGACCCAGTTACATCAATGTATTGATTTTTACTGTTGTCACCTGACTGAATTAAATAAGTTGGATTATTGCTCCAGTTCAATTCATTCTTGGGAGCATATGCAAACATGGTTAAAGTTTCTTTTGGTTGAGTGCCCTTAAACTCTAGTTCGTAAGCAGAACCAGTAATTGCGTTTCCAGAACTAGCTATTTTTTGATAAGAGCCAAAGTGAATCCATTTAGAATCATCAGAAACTGGAGTTCCCGACGAAGCAGTTGGTTGAATATAAGGCTCTTCATCTGTACTAAGACTTCCAGTTCCCGTGAAAACTATCGCCCCTTCTTCGTAGAGCACGAATCCAACCACGCTACCAGTTCCTTGTGTTGCATTGATTTGTTCTACTAGTTCACCATTTTTATGTACATCAGTTGCTTGAGCGATTATATCGCCGTCTTTATAAAAAGATGCAGTTATAGAACCAGGACTAATCTGATTGCCGTAAAAGATATTATCATAAGTTAATAAATTTAATGACTGCTTTGGACTTGCTTTTGAGGCATCTGTGCCTGCTGCTATTTCATTCTTTTTTGACTGTGGCAAGCCGTTATTGTTAAAATATAAATCAAAATCAAACGATGGTGCCCTATCTCTACGATTATCAATTGAATTTTTTAATGATAGAAATTTAAAAATTGTATTTGTAGACGTGTAATCTGTATTGTATGTTGTGCCAACTTTATATACAAATTCTCTATTGAGAGTAAAAGAAGAAATGGCACTGCCTGTAACGATGTTAGCATTAATATATTTGCTAAAGCCAGACGGTAAGTTTGTTGTGATCGTTAAATCAGAAGTTGGCGTTAAATTTAAATCACCGATTCTAATACTTCCCGTTTCATAAATACCATTATCAACCTGATCATTGATAAAAAGACTGCCACTGTATAAAACAAACTTGTACTTTGGCCTAGCTATTGTTGTATTTTGAAAAACATCGTTTTGTTTAAGTTCATACATAGCATTTTAGTAATCAATTCTCATCTTCAAAGCAATCTCATTTGAAGGAGTTTTCTTAAGAGGTTCGCTTAGCTTACCAACTGCAAGAAGTTGATTGTCTGCGGAGTATAGACCAACTGTGGTGATGTACGCAACTGATGGATTGCTTGATTTACCATTCTTAACAATGATCTCGCTTCCACTTACGAAAGAGGGGTTGTTACTATAGTTGAATTCATTTGGTCCAGCATTTACAAAATAACTAGTTGAGTTAAGCTCCGTAGTATTGTTAAACTCGATGTTTTGAACGTGAGCACGAACGCCATTGCTAATATCGTTGATGCTACCAGTTAGGAGTGCAGCGCTTGGGCTTTGAGCTTCATCTACTGTAAAGCCATTTGCAGAGCCGCTGGTAAGCTCAGTACCAAACACTTGTGTTGTTGGCGCCAAAACCAATAAGCCAGCTTGGTAGTATAAAAATCCATAAGGTGAATTTTCTGGAACAGTTGAACCAGTTCCCTCTTGGAGCAACGCGTATTCGCCCATGGGAGAGTTTGACTTATAGGTTGCTTCATTGCCCTCGATGACGTGAGCATCTGAAAAGATTTTTGTTGTTATAGCCCCAGTGTCAGTAAAGGGGTTCGCGAAAGAGCCAGTTCCAAGAGTAATCTTAAAAGAGCCTTTTTTGATTTCGTCTTTCATTAAAGTTCTAGAAAAGTCAATAAAAATTGCACTATCATACTTTGGTGGGAATGTGTTTTCAGGATTTAAAACACCACTTACGTTAAATTCAACTGGGTCTTGATTTGTATCGTATCCAACATATTGTTGTGAAAATTGACGATAAATATTATTTTTTAATGTTTTTTGAAGATTTGGCTGTATTGTAACAGCAGATGCATATCCGGCAGTCATGCTAAACATAAAGTTTGCTGATGAGCTAGCATGAGGGTAGTCGTAAACATCAATATGATCATTGGTAGAAGTAAAATATTTAATATTCTCTTCATTTGGAAAAGTTCCATAAGTTCCTTTGATAATAGTTCCAGTAATTGGAATCTGCTCGCTCAAAACTTGTACAGCGTTGACGACCTTTTTAGGGTCTAGTGTTTTAAAAACTCCGTTGTTAGACATTATTTAAACTCCGTTTTATACCTTTCTAATTACTTCTAGTGGAACTGTGATTGTGTAGCCGTAAGCAAATGTTGCAACTTTTACACTTGTTTGGATGACTTCCATCTCAACACCAGTGCTAGCGTAGTTAGCTACGTTACCAACTTTGTAAGTGCTGAAAATGTTATCTTGGTTTGTTGGGTTTACTACAAACGTTGATGCGAGCACTCGTGTAGTGCTTGGACCCTGAAAAGCTGAAACTTGCTTAACGTTTGCGCCTTGCACAAATAAGGTCGAATTACCAGCCTTAGATACTGGATAAACCCTTAAGTAAGAGTCACCTGAAAACAAGTTGGATGTCGCAGCAGATGAAACAATGCTAGCGTTGGATCCATCTGCTGGATTTCCTGGCTGGACCAATGCTAAAAATCTATTGTCAAGCGTAACATTGTATCTACTCTCATCTAGGCTTGGATCAAGAGGGACATAGGGGTCTTGTTGTGGATTATTACTAATAGCGTCAATAATTCCCAATGGCGTTCTAACTCTTGCACCCAAACCAGCTAGTTCCGCTGTGCGGCCATCAATAAATCCAGTTGGTAGTGAATTACTTCCAGCGGTGACAAGTGCGCTGTATGTTGCATCATCAGCAACAACAGCAAATGCATTACGACCAGAAGCTAGTGCTGAAGCGGCGTCTGTAATTCCATTATCTAGCTTTAACTGAGGTAGGTAAAGAATCTGTGGATCACCGTCCACTGATGTTAAAGTGAATAGCTTTGTTTGTAAGGAGATGCTGGCATCAGTATGGGCAATTTCAATTGGTGTCTGTAAAATAGTAAGATCATAGTATGCTGATCCACTAGTATTGGTGGCATCATAAAGACCATAATTAATCTCTTGATCGCCAAAAGCATACTTTGTAGCTCTAAAGGTTCCTGCCGCTAAGCGCTTGCGCCCCTCTGATGTTAGAACAACATCTAATAGAATGTCGCCGCTGTTATCTAAAAATGCCATTTTTATCTCTCCTTCAAATAAATAGTGTTTTAGCTTTAAATAATTTCATCTTAAATAGTTTTGTCATTTAATTCACGGTAATTCAATTTCTGGTGGTATAAGTGCTGCTGGTGACTGCTCAACGGGTTCATCGATAGATGGCACTGCTGTTTCAGGCACAGCGGCTGGCGTTATAGTCTCTGAAATTGATACTGGTTTTGACTCCGCTGTTGGTGTTTGTGACCCTGGTAGTGGTTCTGGTGTTGTTGGTGGTTGCCCACTTGGTGTGAATTCTTCTGGCACAGGGATAGGCGTTGGCTGTCCGCTTACTGTTGAGGGCTCAAAGGCATCAATTGTGCCTCCTGGCGCGCTGAAACCTGGGGCTGCGGAAGATGGAGCCGTCGCTGATGGTGCAACAGTCTTAACTCCAGTTATTTTTGTATCTAACAATTCTGCATTTTTCTCAATAACTTTTAGTAATTTTTTAGATGAAACCTGCTGAATTTCTTGTGTGTATTTGAGATTAATATCAAATGCTCTCTTAGTCTTCCTTGACCTAATTCTAATTTTAAATTTAGGTGGAGCATCGGTAGCCCCTTTTGCCTTACCTTTTTTAATTGTTGAAAACAGTTTTAAAGTTCCCACCTGTTCTGCATTATTGACCAATGTTTCATCAAAACTCGGCTTAATCTTAATTAATTTTTTGAATGTTTTTGTTGTTGTTTTTTCTTCTTTTACAACAAACTCATAAGGTTCTAGATCAGCGTAAGTGTAACCTGAATCATTTACAAGCTTCAATCTAAACACCGGACTTGCAGCAGAATAGAGACCTGTAAAGTCTCTTGTTGCGAATACATACCAGTAATCTTTATTTGGCAACACTGGGTCTAAAATCTCAGCCACGCTCCAATCAATGGAAACGTTTTTAGCACTTTCATTTAAAATTAAATCAGAGAGGCTACTTGGCTCAACATCGCTTCTAAACATTACAACGCTTTGCAGGTCACCTTGTGATCTTGCCAAAACAAACTCTTCGCTGCCAGACTGTTCTTTTAGTTTGCTCATTACAGTAGTGCCATTTAAGAATGAAAGCATTGCATCTATTGGTTGTTCAAAATCGTCACTTTGGACAGCTTCCAAGAATCTAATAAGAATTTTATTGTCAACATCGGCTAAAGGTACGAATGTTACATCTGGAGGCATTGGAACTCTTCCAACAATTGTAGCTTTGGCATCATCTAATGGGACTTCAACGATTGTTTTACTGTCCATCTCATTTGTGTCAAATTCAATAGAGTTAAAAGTTCTAGTTGTCTCGAAAACTGGTTTTGTTATTTTACAGTTATTTAATGCTGCTGACCCTGCTGGCTTTACAATTGCTTCCCCTGGTGCAACAAAACCACCAAAACCATCAGGGTTCTTGTAACCAAATTTTCTACAATCTACAAGACCACCTAAAAATTTTGATTCTGGCTTGTTCAAATCCTTTGAAAGATAACCAGAGTTTCTAAGTGTTTGCTCAATAATTTGTGCTGCTGTTGGATTGTTGCTAGGGTTTGTAGTTCCGGCTCTTCTACACAAGAAGCAAAACATTTCTCTTCTTTTTTGATTTAAAAAGCTACTAACAGCATCATTGCCAGTGTAGTAGTCTAAGTCGTCAGTTGGGGAGCCAGGACCCTTGAATCCAAAAGCAAATTGTGACTGGTAAATGTTGCCATTTGCTGGTATTCCCAAGAAAGCTGGGTTATCTGTTGCAAGGTAAAGATCAAATAAGAATTTTACTAAAATAGGATAACTATCTGGATTACTAGTGTCAATTGGTGGTGTTAAAAATCCTTTACCTTGTTTAACAATGGACGCTGGGTCTGTCATTCCAGGGATTGGGAAAGTAGCTAGCAAAGCAGAGAAAGAAATTGTCTTATTTACAAAATCTAAAATGTCAGCTTTTTGAAGGTCTGTTGAAACATTTGTATTAAAAAATGCATCGGCAATGTCTGTTGCTCCACTTACACCAGGAATTGTTCCTGCCTGTCTGTCAAACAGATTTTGGTTATCGCTCACATTCTGTGTTCGGCAGCATGGGTTGACAAAGAACCCCTTATCTGGACCAGATTCAATTAGATTGTCAGAAGTAATCTTAACACCAGTATCAACTTTTAAAACATCTGCATTTATTACAACATTATCGTAAGAGTAGAATTTTCCATCAACCTCGTAAACACCAAATGCTGTGTAGTAGTACTCTTCGCCGTAAATTACCTGTGAATCAAACAGTGTTATTGTCTTATCTTGGGTGTCCTGCTGTGTAGAAAGGTGAAAAGTTTGAATAACACTTTCATCAAAACCAGCAGGACTTACAGGATCGTAAGGAATCGTACTTTTTACAATTTTAATACCGGATAATCTAGAGTTTCTGTAAAGGTTTGGTTCACGATCGCCATAACTGAATGCTTCAGGTGCATTTTGAATTATTTGACCGCCGAATTGAGCAACCTCCACGCCTTCCTTGATAAAGGTTTGGAACAATTCTGAAATATTAAATCTTGTTAGTCCCGCCTTTGGTTGAATGTTGTTTGGGTTGGTCACCTTTCTTTTATTAAACAAGCCTTCAAAGAGTCGGTAATAGGAATCTAGTGCGATTATCTCTTTCTCTTGATTATCAACAAATTTGTTTATAAACTCAGGCTGTGTTTGAGTTTGAACAGTTGATAATAAGCTGATATCATTTGTAGACACTTGCTTTAAAAATGCTTCTAGGGTTTTAAAATTTGCTATTTTTGATAAATTTACATCTTTGTTCGTTGCGTTTGTTGATAAAAATTCTGCCTGGGCTTTTGCTAATTGCACTGTATCTAAATTAAACTCATAGCCTGTTATTTTACTTAATTCATCTGGTGTCGCTATTGAAATTAAGAAAGATAGTTCTGTGATTAAGTCTCTTAGCTGGTAAACACCAAAAGGCAAACTATCAAATAGAGACCCAGCAGAAAGGAATGTCTGAATTGTTGATGGTGGATTAACAACACTTAAGTTATTAAAGCTGGATGCTAAAACATAATCCAAAATGTTTGACTGCTGGTATCCAAATTGTAATTTTGGAATCTCAACTGTAACAACATTGTACAGCTTATCAACCCCTATGTCTTGAAGGGAGCCTCCTTGCAAGACTTCTTTCTCTATGTCGGCAGTATTTTGACCGTCATAAAGAATGTTTTTTAGCTTATCAACAATGTTAAAGTCGCTTTCATTGTTTGCTTCTTCAATAAACTTTTCATTATTTGGAGAAGCTAATTCAACTTCTTTTAATACAAGCTCTTGAGTTCCTTGCACTTCAAATGTTTCAAATGCATAGGCGTAAGTAAGGCTTGTCTCAGTCTTAGCTGGGTTTAATTCACCATTTGTAAAAAGCTGGTCATTCTTATAAATGTCAAAAACATTTGCCTTTGTACCAATGACGTCCACACTAACAGCAAACTGTTCTACATCAGGAATAAAAAAGTTTTTATCTTGGAAGATCTTACTAGAAGGTTGAAATGATTTAAACAATTTGTAAATTAAATCACCAATAATTTCTCTTTCTTTTGGTAACAATGTGATTATTGTTTTACCAGGGGCTGGCGAGTCAGAGTTAAAAATCGCTGACCTATTGAACATTGGAATAGGATTAGATAAAGCACCCGTTTCATCAGGAGCAATAACAAAACCAAGACCAGTAATTAGCCTGATCAAGTCATCAAAATTTGGATCTTCGCCAGCTTTAACCTGTGTTAAGAGCGCCTCAAATCTTTTTCTTAGATCAACAGCATCAGCATACAAAACTATGTCGTTAGGATCTGATAGAACTTTAACGTTGTTAAAAGCATAAAATTTTAAAGGATTGAACTTTGTAGCCATGTTATGTCGTTAAAATAAAGTACTTGTTATAAATAGAGGTTCTTAATAGTTCTGGTGTTTCCATACCATAATTTATGTTTCGGTAGTGATCAATAACGCAAAGGTAATTTGTGCCTGAACCTAGGGAGTCGATGATGCTTCTATCCAAAGATACAAATTGTCTTTCCTCGTTTATGTAGATTTTAACTGAGAATAGGGACTTAAAATTGTGATAGTTAACGCCAAAATTTGTTATCTCTCCTAAAAGATTTTGTTTTTGTAAAAACGAAGGCTCCTCTCTATCTTGTGAATAATAGTTGAATAAATAAGCAGCTTGAATTGGTGCTTTTTCCAACTCCTCTTTTGTTGAGCTAGTAATTCTAAGGTATGGCTCATAGAAATCATTTTCTTTTAAGCTTTTTATTTTATTTAAAACTCCATAAGAGATTAAACTGTTTCCAAAAAAACTTTGTGCGTCCACATCTTTTCTTACAGTTGCACCCTCGGAGGGTTGAGTAATCGATGGCTCATCTGCACACAGATCAGTTCTAAGAGTTGATGGAATTTCAAACGTTTTGATAATGTTATCTTTGATCGCTAACAAATTGTTTGTTAACCTTGCGCTTCTAAGATTCTCACTTTGATTGATCGTTAAAGCATTTAAAGCACCATTATTTTGTATTGTTCTATCCTCTGTTGCAACTTCTTGATCGCTTAAGGCAACAATTGTTTTTGATGGATAAATTATTGGATCCTTATCAATGTTTTTATTAATAATTTTGTTTATTGAATTTAAGTAATTTAAAGTCTCGTCATAACTAAATTCATTATTTGGTGACTTTTGGTTATTTAGTTCTTCTCTATCGTTGACAAACAGACTAATTGATGATAAAACTGAAGTGGATTGATTTACAATACTGACTTGTTCGCCGGACACTTCAACTGAAGTTGGCTGATCACCAAAGTACTTTTGCAATTCTTGCGTAGAACGCTCTGTAAGCTCGTCTAAGGTGTAAGAATTAATTAAGCTAGTATCTTGTGCCTGATTAAGTACTTCGACGCCATAATCAATTCTAGAGGCATTTATAACATATCCAAAATCTTTTGTGAGCGTTTCATTTGTTGAAGATGAAATTTGCTTAGCGCTCAAACCATCTAGTAAAATGTTGTAAATCTTTTGATTAACGTCTAATAAAATATTTCTTAGCTTATCATTCAATGCTAGAGTTGGAGAGCTTTGAAACAAAGCCATTATTTGGCTTGCATTATCTACAATTGTATCTAAATAAGAGGCAAAAGTTGTTATTGTTTTTGATATTTGTCTTGTTTCAATTGTTGTAAAGGTATCTTGAATATCTAACTCTCTCAAAAATTGGTTTTCTGTTCTCAAGATTGGTAGTAAATTATCATTTAAATATTCTATTAAAATGTCTTTAAATGCTATCTGTGCCTCATAGCCATATAGATTAGATCTATCAAAATCTTTTGGCACTTCAAATACAAATCCGTAAACTCTTCCTAATATATTTTGTAGTCCCACTTCAAGCTCAATAGAATCAATAAATGTATGTTGCTTATCTACATAAACATAGCCTTGAACCTCTTCAACAGAGTTATTTTCTCTAATGTAATTGTTAAAATCTTGATCTTCATTTAAAAATGTTAAAGGATTCTTGTCTTTAACATAACTCTCTACATCAACACCAAAGAAGCAATTGACTTGATTTCCTCTTCTAAAAAAATGGAATAAGTTTGTTGTGTAAGAGTAGTTCTGAATTTTATTATAATTTTTTTCAATATACTCTTCCTGCAATTGACGAGGATCTTTATAATCATTAATGTAGCTTGAATCATCTTCCAAGGTATAATCTACAAAATTTTCTACTAGTAAAACATTTGTATCAATTAAATTTTCTCTATAAAGCTTGTCATAAATGTTAATTGAATCTTCTTCATCAAAAATTCTGATGTAGGCAAATAAATCAGTGACAGATTCATCCTCTAAAGCGATTTCTACATTAAATGTACTAGTCACTGGGTCATAAACATCAGAAACATAATAAGTGTTTTTATCCTCAAAAATGAGATCATCTTGTGCAATCAAAGAAAAACCAAACGAGACTTTAAGATTTAAAAATAAATTTAAGTTTTGAATAGAGGCTATTCTATAAGATGTTATTATCTTTTTAAATCCATTATTAGAATAAAGCTCATAAGAAACTGATTCCACAGTTACATCATTGTTAATAGCAAAAAAGTTTTGGCTTACATCAATCATTTTTATTCACACTCTTCGCCGTCTTCTGTGCCGACTAAGTTATAAATGTCCTTCTTTTTAAAGTTGTTCTGGAATCTTGCCTCCTCATCAAAAAGAACGTTAAAGTAGTTTTCAATAGAATCAAGGTCATCAAAGCTTTCTTTATCAAAAAACATCTTCTTAATTATCTTACTATTATTAGAGTTGCCACCTTCATCTTCTATCAAGAAAAATTCTACATCAAACTCTGGCGCTTCCGATGTTGTAAAGACATTATCCTCTTCTATTGACAATAAAACATCTTCATTTGAATTATCATAGTAAAGGCTGGTTTTCACGCCGCCATTTTTTAATTTTTGTTGAAACTGATACAATTTATATTTGACATTAACATAAAATTGAGGGATTCTCTCCTCGTTGGTATTAACAGCATTTAGTGATGAGGACGATATCACTTTATTGTTTATGTCGGTCACTATAACTTCTCTTTCAGACGTTGAAAAGCTGCCAGTTAAGTAACCTGTTTCTTCAAAATTGATTGTCCAAGCTGGGGCATTTTGAGTTCCAATTTGGTACGTGCCTATTGGATTTTTTAATAACCCATTTGCGTCGTTCTCTAATGGAGACCCCTCTGCAATAACTTTTTCTACTGATACGGTGCCTTTTTGATAAAGAGCTTCTTTAATTCTAGTAGAAGATTCGTTCTGAACCTCTTCGTTACCGGCATCATAAACAATGTCTGAGTCATAAAAGTCATAATAAGCTGGCTTAAACTTATTTTTTGCCACAAGTTCGCGACCTTTTCTTGTCAGAATCACGTCTAATACTTCTTGTTTTCTGTCAAAAATATCAGCCATTATTCTTCCTCACTTCCCAAAAGATTGAGAGCGTTTTGCAAATTGCCTTGTGGTTCAGGGCTGGTCTCACCTTCGTACTCCAAACCAAGATCAACTTTAGCCATTTCAATTAGGGAATAAAAATCGTGTGGGTAGTTATAGCCAAAGATAGAATTGACAGGCTCTACTTCATTAATAGACTTGTTTTTGATTTCGCTGTAAGTAAAGTTTCTCTTGTATTTCGCTTTAAAAATTTTAAATCTCATTTCTTTTGGTAGCTTACCACCAAACAAGTCATTATTTAAAACGCTTGGACTAATAATTTCACCCTCTCTAATTTCGTGAGCTATGTTAAACTGCTCCATTGAAACTTTTGTTCCGGCACTTGGCAGAACACCCTGCCACCATTTTGACAAGTCTTCTTGGTCCAAATCTTGAGTTACTTCAAAAATATACATTGCAAAAGGTGGTAAAATTGGACCGTACTCATCCTGTTCTAGCCTGCGATTTGATGAATCTCTTTTCATCATGTAGTTTAATTTAGGTGGTAAAATCAATTCTCTTTGCGTTGCTAGCATGTCTGATAAAGTATTTCTAGTCTCTTTACCAATGTTTGCATACGCCCTCTCAAACTCATTTGTTGGATAATGGAAGAATGTTTCTTCCTCGCACTCGTTAGTTACAAATGGTACAACAATTAAGTATTCTTTTAATTGTGCGCTGGTTGCTATTTGGCTTACAACCTTTTGTTCTGTTTCAAAACCAACTGCCTGAGCTAAAGATCCAGTGGCTCTAGCCACCTCTGTCTCTGGCCCTCTTACAAACAACTTCAGCCCACTATTTGTATCGGTTGAATACTGATGCCAAACTCCTCTATTGATGTCCGATTCCGCTTTTCCATTACCACCATCAGTTCCATCATACTTAATTGCTGTTACTCCGACGTAGTTGTGAACTGGGCATTCCCATCTTAAAGTTGGTGTCCACTGCGATTTATTATTTGAAGCAAACAAATCAACGCCGGCTTCAATAGTCATGAATGGGGAGCTTGAATTAATTGATGATTCTCCATAGCCGTATGTTGCTGCTAATTGCTGGTCGACCATTTGCTTGTTCTTATATGTCTTTGTTGAGTAGTATAAGATATCATTCAAAGTGGGATCTCTTTCCGTTACGGCTGCTCTGAAAGAATTATAATCAAAATTTAATGTAACAATTGCTTCGTTTTGAGCCCATGAGGCTGCTGGATCTATTAATCCCTCAACCCTTGAATTTGAAACTGATCCGAACTGACCATTCCAAGTTGTAAGAGAAGAAGTTTGTGACTGATAAAAACAAGAGTGTACAGCATATGGGAAACCATTCGCTGATGGATCATCATGATTTGTAAAATTTGGTTCTTTAGAAACCACAATGTCCATTGAGTAGTTATCAAAATTGCCCTGTGAAAAGGTCCATTCTGATGCTGGTCTGCTCTTAATCGATGTTAAAGTTGAGTTCTGAACAAAAGTATCCACCACGCCAGCATAAAAGTTTGATGCTGCCACAGCATATTTTGGATCAATGTATCCAACAGATGCCGTAGAATTAAAATGGTTCTCAAAGTCATTTTCAATAATTGAGGAAGTTGCGTTTATGTGTGTTGCTGGATCTATAATAGCCTCAAAGGGGATTCTATTCCATCTTTGATCGGCAGAGCTTGTGTTTAACTCTGCTGCGTCTGCTGGATTTGTTATGCTTCCACTTATCCAATTGGCACTATCAATGGCGACCCCCGCCCTGATTGAACCATACGTCAATCTAGAAAATATAACATTGTTTAATGTTTGAAAAGTTTTTGCTGGCCCTTCTAGTCTCACATTGGGGCCAATTGATGAACTAAACAAAGTTGACAACTGTAAAGTTCTTTGTGAGGGATAAAAACCATCATATGGTAGTAGCTTTTTAGCTGCGCTTAAATTGATTGAGATTCTCTTAGCGTCCCTTTCTTGAATGTTTCTTACAATTTCAATTGCTGGAATGTCATCAGAGTGAGCGTATGTCTCTAAGAAAATTTCATTACTGCTTGTTGTCTGACTGCCTGTTAGTGATAAGGATTGATAACTGTCATTAGATATATCATAACCGTTATCAATAATATCACCAATATGTTCAGAAATTTTATACTCTGGCACAATTGAGTGGTCTTTTGCTATAACTCTTATTTGGCTATTCCAAATTGAATAATTATCGTCAAAAGCACCTTGGCCAGCAGAATCGTTGGCTCCAAATTGTACTGTATTTCTTGGAGAACTAGCAGTCACATGAGTATAATCACCTACGGTGAGATTGTTTAATTGGTATCTGCCGAATCTAACGTTCAAATTGCCAAGTGTTTGTCCTGGCTCTTGATTAATATTCATCAATTCGCCGCGATGAGAAGCGACTGAAGCGTCTTGACCAACATCCATTGGCCAAAGTGAGAAAGGTTGATAATTGTTACCCTCTTGTGATCCATTTAGTTTTGCGACTCTATTATCTAGCGAATCTCTCCAATTGAACACAAATCTACTTCTATCTCTTGATTTTGAAAGATAAGCATTTGTTTCCTTTGGATAAACTGTTTCTCCATAAAAAAGAGAGGTTAAGCTAATTTTACGCACCTTGTTTAAAACAGATTTGCCTGTGTAAAGACCTGAAATGTTGTAAAATAGCGAGTTTGTTTTATCTACAGTTTTAAAGTTTTTGTCAAAAACGTTTGCCAATTTATCGTTTACCGTGTCATAGTAATCACCATAGTAATCAAACTCAGAGGCAAAAGGGTAGGTTAAAATTAAATCTTTTTCTACGGTAGAGTCGCCAACTCTTTCCTCACTTCTTAACAAGTGTATAACTGGCTTGTACTTTGTTGATACTGGGGCGTGCTGAACTCTTGTACCACCATCAACTCTGGCAGAAATAAAGTTATTATTTTTTAAGTATCTAGCAACTGGGTGCTGGGCGTTTCTTCCTTGTTTGTATGTTGGGAACCCATAAGGTCCATTTAAATTTAAAAAGTAAATACTAGTTGAGGTTGGTCTGGTGCCATCTGTATACGCCGTTGGTGCTTGAATTAAATTTTGATGCTCATCTATTTCATAATGAAAACCATCCACGCCAATATTATCTGCTGAGTAGTAGGCAAAGTTGATAAATGTATTTTCGCTTTCCCCTCTTAGGGCGCCGCTATGAAATGTGATACCATCTGAACTTGTAGCAAAACCAAACACGGCATCCATCGATAAGGAAGCATCTGCTGAGGAACTGATCCACCAGTATCCAAAATCTTTTTGTGGAATTTGATAGTTGTAAAATCCATTGTCTTCAAACGAACTTGTAATTTGAACACCAGATGAGTTAGTCTTAATCCTGTCCACTCTGTTTCTTTGAACTTTGTGAAATGAGGCAGTTGTTGTTGAGTCTGATTGAAACCCGCCAAAAGCTGATGGCGTTTTCAAAAAGTCGTTTAAATTATTGACAGCCTCTCTGTTTCTATAAGGTAGCGCATTATATGGACTGTATTCGGCAGATTCAACGTCTAAATACCCTTCACTTAAAGTTGCAACTTCTCCTGGGGATGAGAATCTACTTACAATGACAGTCTTATTAAATGTACCATCTCTCAATTTTCTACTTGGCAATGTAAAGTCAATGGTACCGCTGACTGCTTCTGACTCAGAGCCGGTTACACTAAAACCGTTTTGTTGTACAAACGCAAAATTATTTTCTTTTCTACCATTTGTATGGACTACTTCATAGTTCTTATCAAAGTTTCCAAAAATTGTAGAACCAGTGGTATTCTTAATATTTTTAGTATTGTAAACTCTCTTAACCAGTTCGTCTCTAGAAAACTTAACCCTTGGAGTGTTAAAGTTGTAAGAGGAAGCTGCACTATCTGTTCGTGGGTTAAAAATGGCAACTTGTGTATTTGATTTGGCATCGATTTTGTACAACTCTGGTCTGTCTGTGGTCTGCCCCACTTCCGTATGTCTGTGCTCATAGCCGCCGACGTGCTGTTCTGTAAAGGGGCCTTGTAACGGCTCTTGCACATTGTAATATGTATCGGTGTGATGGCCATGAATACTGGCGCTACTTTCTCCAAAAAAGCTACTTTTTTGTGCGTTTGTAAATTTAACTGGTAAATTATTTTGTGTTAATTTAAGTTCGCTTAGGTCTGATGTGGATTCTGAAATCTCTGTGTCATAAGAAACAAACTTCTTAATCAATGCTTCTGTTGGCGTTGGATCCGTTCTCTTTGTTAAAATTAAAAGATTTTTTGCTTCCTCTTTTTGCACAACTGGAAGAATTACATTTGAACTTCTAGTTGAGCTATCATCTTTACCAATTTGATTACTTAAAATTTCACCCTTAATTCTACCTGCTCTAGATTGTTCTAAGAACTTGGCTCTCTGCTTCACAGAATGAATTGAGTTTCTAGATAGTTGTTCACCTTCAGTAGCCGATGCGATGTCTGCCTGTGTTCTTTTTGCTCTGATTTTGTAATAAGCATTTAAACCATCTGTGTCTGTTGCACCATTAACAGTCTTTTTAGTAAACTGATCTAAATCAATATCTAAATTTGTCTTACTTGCTTCACTTTTAGAACTTTTAAATGGTACAAAATCAGGAGTATCAACGTCAAAAGATCCTGGGTTAACTTCTATACCCGCTGATACGTCCACAACGTCAAAAGTTGCGCCGCCAACTGGGTCTTGTGGTTTTCCATCATCAGAGGGAACGTAGAAGTTGCTTGAAGGAGTTAAGCCAGCGGCTGGGTTGATAAACGGACCAACCTTTAGATTTTTACCATTGTATTTGTCGCCCGAATCCAGCTTTTTTCCTGGTGGTAATGGTCTTAGAGTTGAATTTCTTTCAAAAATGTGGCTCTCAACCATTGTTCTAACTCTATCTGATGAGTTAGCAGACGCCGGCATCAAGTTGAAAAGAACGCTTTCGATTGCACTATCTAAAAACTTGTAAAGACTGACGTATTTTTCTAAATCTGGAGTGTTTTCTACCCTCTCGTAAAAGTTTTCTCTAGCTATTCTCAACTCTTTATTAAAGACCTGATAATCAACAACAGGAGAACCAATCATTGAAGCATAATCAAGGACACCTGCAAATGTTTTTAGCATTTCTCTTGAAATTGTATCATACATACTTGCTTCTAATGAGAAGAAGTACTTGACTGGTCTGTTATCTAAGAAGAATAGATCATCGTCATTCTCAAGAATCTGAATCATGTTGTCTGTGTTTAGATTCTCTGGGATTTGCTGTGTGCTTATGTTCAAGTATTGAATGTCTTTCACATCTGAAGACGCTGGGAAGTTAGCACCTTGTGCGGTGTTTTGAATACTTACAATTTTTGAGTAATCAGCGTATTTATCAATTAAGTTTATTGAGCCTGAAGCTAGATCTGGGACTGTAAATTTTCCCGCAGCATCAGAAGACGTAACTTGATTAAACGCCAAGTTCATAGCCAAAGTATCAAACTTTGGAATATAATTTTTGTCTAAATCACCATTAAAAATAAAACTATTTTTATAAGGTCGGGCGCGACCAAATGATGTTACATCTCTTGCGTGTGATTGTAGTTCCACATCTTCAACATAATCAGCCCAAGCAAGAACAGACAATAGTTTCATGTTTGCTCTATGTTGCAAAGCACCAGTTATATTTGTTCTTTCAGATCCGGCGTATACTCTTTTATCTGCGGCAACAAACAAGGCGCCTGTTACGTTAACAACACTACTAGACAATGAAAAAGAGTTCTGTTGAATATCTTGAATGTAGTTATAACCATTAAATTCTACAGTGTAATTTTTTCCTGTAAAAACATCGTTAAATGGATCTGCATTGTATTTTACCCTAACTGACAAACTCCATCTTGAATTATCATAAACATCATAAAAACGATCCGACTCTAAAAGAAATCCAGACCCTATTGAGGAGCTTAATTGGAATTTAGCAGTGTTGTCATCTTTAATAACACGAACAGATAAATTAGCGTCATCAGGATCTGGAACCGTTGTTGAGTTTGAATTAAATGCCTCTCTGATACCAAAAACAGAAGCAGTTACAATAGCTGGGTCCGTCAAACTTAAATCATCTTTATAATTTGGCGGCGTTTTTGGAAAAATCACATTTGCTTGTGCAGTGAACCCTAATTCAGTATCTGTAGACCCTGAGATGAATGGTGATGAATTTACATTTCCAGTTTCACTGAAGTTGTAAATTACACCTTCGCTATTTCCAGCATTAACAAATGGTGTCAAATCAAGTGAGTCAAACTTTATTGAAGAATTTTTAAAATCATCCTCTAAAAAGTATTGTGCCTGATCCGCATAAACATTAAAGTTAAACAAATCATCGTCAACACCATAGCACCTTAGTAAGTTTCTTACTGATTTAGTTGTACCTTTTGACTTGTTAATGTAAGTTAGGTTGTTGTAAATGTTTTTGTAAATTAAATTTTTAATTTCATTTAATTTATCTTCAAACTTTCTTTTGTCGTCTTGGTTTGTAATTGTCTCTAATACTTGTTTATCAATGAAAATTTCTGGGACATCAAATCCAAGTGAAGTCAATAGTCTGTTGTTGTGTGGATTTGCTGCCACATTATTATTAATTTGGTAATTGGCTTCATGAAACTTTGGAATTTGTGTTACTTGCAAGTAGAGTGAGTCAAGATAGCTGCCCATTACCTGTAAAAGATTAGCTAATTGGCCCCCACTATTATTATCCTCGTCTAAAATCCAAAGTGGCATAGAGTCTTGTAGACTGCCTACATTTTCTACATCATATTGTGTGCCTGACGCTTCCAAATTATTAGAAAGGATTACAACGTCTGGATGTGCTGAGTAAATAATTGGATCGCCAATTTCTGTTCCAACACCAGCTTGTGTAATAGCCGACCCGGTGTCGCGACTGCTGGCAACGTAGCCGGTCCATGAGCCATTTACTAAACGACCTGAGTAATCTAATACTACCGCATCGGTGCTTGCGGCTCCCGTTTTGCCTTCATTAAATTTATAATAGGCGCTTAGTTTAAGTGGATTATCATCATTTACTTTAAATTTATCAGTATTCCCGCCACCATTTACAATAGAAAAGTAATTTCTACCAATGTCTTGTGCATTTCTAGTTTCTTGCCAAAATCTAAATTCATCAATAGAGCCTGATAATTTGCCATAGCCGGCTGAGATGGCGCTATTAATGTTAAAATAATCACCGCCGAGAGCACCGAGTGTTAGTTTTAAAGCGCCTGTTGTTGGAACATTTGCATTAGTATTTGCTTTGCTCGCAGCAAACTCTCCGTCAACGTAAAGTTTAGCAACATAGTCATTTGAATTTCTTGAGTATGCAATAGCATAATGGTGCCAATCTGAATCTGTGGATGTTAAGCCCGTAGGTAAATCTAAGATAAAATTGTGACTTGCATTATTGTAATACGCGTATAAATTACTCGCGCCGGTCGAGCCTGATAAAAACACTCCGAAAGATGCGGAGGCATTAACTGGATCGCGAACATCAAAGATTGCTTCGCGACTATTTGTAACACCAAAAGCTCCCTTCTTTAACCAGAACTCTACAGTGTTGCCTTCACTAAAGTCAATTCTAAAACTTTGCTGTTGTTTAGCAGTCGTATCAAATACTTGATTCTTTTTATACCCGATTGCGGTGATAAATTCAAGTGTGTCTGATAAATAAAAGTCTTCATCATTTAACGAGTCAGAACCCCACCCATTTGGTGAAAAAACGGCAAAGCCAGTTGATTTTGGGTACTCATTATCTAAAATGTATCTTTCAAGCTGTGTTATTTCGTTCTTAAACGCAATTTTTTCTGCGTTTGAGCCGTCGTATGGATATTGAGAATAGATACGCTTGATAGCGTCCTCATAATACTTCTTTGCTGAGCCATACTTTACAAAGCTGCTTGCGCTAGCATAATTTAAATCTGGGATTACTAAAGAATCTTCGATTCTTATCTGTTTGATTTCTTCACCAGATTCAACGTCTTGTCTAAATTCATCAACGCTTTTCTTATTAGCGCCTCTAAATTCTACTGACTGTGACTTTTGTTTTGAAAATAGATCTTTAATCGCCATCACTTACCCTAAACTTAAATTTAGCTCTCTGTTCCGAGTATTCGCCTACTAGATTAAATAGGAAGGTAAGTTGATAACTGTACCCACTTTGTAGCATACTCATATCTAAATCAAAATAGTTTCCAGAGCCATCATAAGATAGTTGGGTGTAGGATTCATTCCCGCTGCCTGTTCCGTAAGAAATGACCTCAAAATTATCTACTACTCTATCGAGTTTATAGTAAGCTTTTTCAATCGGAGTCGACTCAATTTCTGTTTGAGCAACGGTATAAAGATTGGGGTTCCAATTTTTTGGCCTAACATAAAGTCTAAAAGTTGCAACTTCATTTGTTGAATAGGTTGTTTTAAGATTTGTAATGTTGATAACCCAATCTTTAATTGGGTAAACTGCTGCCGTCTCAAGCGGCTTGACTGTAATAGCAGAGCCAGTGAAAAGCTCCTCTGAGTCACTGGAATCATACCATACCGGGTATACTGTCGTAATTGAGGATGAATTAAAGGCAAAGCTAGCGCTGTAAATGCCTGTTGAATGTTTGCCACTGCCAACACGATTTAGACCCTCTGTTGGCACACCAACGGATTCTGGGAATTGTAAAGCACTTCCAGTTGGACCCTCAGAACCTGAAAATAATCTTAAAATTGGGTCGCCTGACGGGATGTCAACCAATTGTCCGCGAATATAATTGTACATGTAGAGGGTGTTAAGATTGTCATCCTCTGGTGCTCGTGAACTACTTAAGTAAAAATTGGAACTATCATCTCCTTTAAAATCATTAAAGCGCGCTTCAAGCACAGGTCTGCGATGAAAATACTCACTATTTCTAGCAAAAAATTTCTTTGTATAATAAGATTTTGTAGACTGTTCAAGGCTCGATGTTAAAAACACACCAAAACCATAATTTGGTTTGGCTCCGTCAAGCCAGTTTTCTACGATTGTTGTAACATTTACAGACAAGTCTTCAGTGCCCGCTTCGAATGCCTTTGATGTAAAAAATTCAATGTCTGTTGAGCCAGTTAAGAAGTCTCCACCTTGTGCGGTCCAACTTGTTGTTGAGTTAGCTTTTATCCAGTTAGACTCACCTAGATCGGTGTAATTATTCATGTCTAAGCCAGTGCCCTCGTTCCACGATTGTGAAATGGCAGCAATAGTTAGTGTGTAATCTTTTGGAGTTGATTCAACATGTTCGGCATCATACATACGCAGAAAAAAGTCAACGGAACCAGACGCTGGTATAGTGCCTGCGGTTCTTGAAGCGGCGATGGCGGCTGTGTCAAACTCTATCAAAACTCTAGATAACTCATTTGAAGCTGAGGATGCTTGACCATAAATACTAAAAACCTCTAGTATGTCTGAAGCTCCCATGTTAGAGCCAGTACCACGAGTTGTTAGGCTTTCTTTAAACGCGTTTGTTATTGTGTTGTCTTTGGTAGCAAAGAATCTTTTAATAGCCATTATCTAATCACTCCGCTAATGTCGGCATCAAAATCTTTAATTTCTAAGATGATGTTTTCTGGTACTCTAATTAGTCTTCCGTCTGCCGTGGTGTTAGATGGAATATCAAACTGAGTAGCACTGTAGCCAGTCCCAGATTTTCTAACAATCTCAACACTCTTTGTGTCTACAACTCCGTCAACATCATTAAGAGTTGTAAAGACATCGGAAATGTAGAATGGCTGACCCAATTCAAACTTTGTTTGATATTGTGCTTTCAATTCTTCTATTGCATCATTTAAGATAATTGTAAAATCTTTTTCAAGCTCTCCAATAATCTCAAAATTGATTCCAATATTAACAACGCTAGCATCAAGAATGTCTACTGTATCATTAATCATTTTGTACTGGTTTAGCCACACTTTTACATTTTCCTTTAGAGTGTTAGATGCGGCTGTGAGATCGCCATCGGAGTCTTCTGCAATCACATAAAGATTTAAATTTCTTTTTACGCTGTTTGTGTCTTGAATTATGTTTGCTCTTTTTACAGCACCAAACTTAGCCGGCATTCTGTAAAGAATAGCTAAGTAATCTTGCTTTGTCACGGCTCTATTTTGTGCAGCGTAGTTGTCAATAGCCCTAACTTTAATCTCGTCTGCTGTTGGTGCTGTTACGCTTCCTACGATTGGCTCTTCATTCTCAACTTCAAAAGCAGAGATTTGTTGGAGTGCTGTTGCGTTAGCAATGCTGCTTTGTCTAAATTCGACTTGGGCATCGACTACACTGTTTACTGCGCCTACAGCGGCGTTTACGGAGCTTACACTGTTCTTTCTGTAGGTGATTGTTAGAGTTGTGTTGACTGGAACGATGCCCAACTTCTCAGTCTTTAAAATCTGCGATGGATCAAAGGAACTATCAGAGAAGAATTGTCGGCCATTCAACTCTAGTGCAGCGGCAGTTGGGTCTGGGAATGACTTATTCTCAATCTCAGTCTCTGAACCAAAACCAAACTGTAAGAATGTTTCATTGTCCACTGTGTTTTCAACAACAAATCTTCTTGGAACATACATGTTTCTAACAATGTAAGGAACTGTTTCTGAATCTGTTCCAATGTTGCGGATTGATCTGAACACTGTGTTTTGCGATAGATAATCAACTTGGAAGTACTCATTGCCGTCTGCATCAATAACACTCACGACTTCACTAACATTTTCATCATCAAGCGGAATTCTTAAAAATCTTTCAAACTCACCAACATTTACAGTTTGTTGAGTTAACTCGCCTGAAACAATTGTCCCATAAGCCTTGTAAGCAAATTTTGTTGGTGTACCACTAGCGTTAACTTCAGCTACTTTTACTTCCGTATTTGCATTTGTAAAGTCAACATCGTCAGCTAGTGTGAAAGATGCGCCATTGTCAGATCCTAGTAAAGTTCCTGCTTTTAGAATTGGAACTAAGTCTGTGTCTGGTCCAGTACCGGCGTCGTTTGCTGGAACTGAAACGTAAAATGCAGCTTGACCAGTTGAAGATGGAGTGGCATTAAATTTGTAACCGAGTTGTTTTGCGATTCTAATTACGCTCTCTTCTAAGATAGCGGTGTCCATCAACGTCTCATTTGTTTGATAGTCAACGTAGAAAGACATGATGTCGCCAACATAAGCGATCATGTCAATCATCATTGCTCCAAAAGAAGCATCATTGAAGTCTTTGTAGGTGTTTGGGTAATAGATTTTAGCGTAATTGATTAAGTCGTTCTTAATAGAGTTAAAATCTCTACTTGTGTAGCTAATTGGTGGTTTTGGTGAAGCCATTATCTGCCATCTCCGTTAAGGTTTAATAGAATTGTGTCGTTAAAGTTAAGTGGTGTAACATAATAGTTGATAGCTATTCTTATTAAGTTTGAGTCAATTTCACTATCATCAAACCTAACTGATCTTACCTTAATAAAAGGCATGTAAGATTTAGCTTGTTCAATAACTTTGGCTTTAAATCTGCCTTTTATATCTCCGTTATAATTTTCAAATAAAAGACCAAAAGCTCCGACACCAAAGTTTGGATCCATGATTCTTTCACCGGGTGAAGTAAGGACTAAATTCTTAAAATTCTGCTTAACCACTCCGATTAAATCTTTGTGGAGAGCGTAAGGTCCGTCTTCTCCCGTTACTTGAAGTGGTAGTTTTACTGAAATTCCTACAGCCATTAATTGTTAAACCTCGTCAAAATTAATTAGGTTGATGATCATATTATCCAACGCCTCGTTTTGACTTTTAATGGCGCTATTCTCAGCAGCATCAAAGAATTCAATTGGATTAATAGAGAAAAATCTTACCAGTGTTGTGATTATTTGAATTATTTCTAAAGTATTTGTAGTAACAAAAAACTCATTAAAAGTTGTTGTTGATGCCAATCCGTTAGCTAGTTCAACGTCAGTAGGATTAAAGTTCTGTGAGACAAATTCAGACATTGAAATAGGGAAGTAAACATTATAACTTTGTGAAGTCTCCTCGGCAATAACAAGAGCCTTAGAAGCCCTAAATGACACAGGGTCATCACTACCATCTGTAACAAAAACACTAGCATCGATGCTGCCGTCTCTAATAGCGGTGAAAGCTTGCTTGATTCGAGTAGTTACTTGATCTGCGGTGACTATCTTTTGTCCTGGGGTGCCACTAGCGCCTGGGATAGTAGAAACATCAAAGACATATCCACTTTTTGGAATGCTGTAGTAGTTTCTCCCAACACTCTTAAAGTTGACGGTGTTTCCCAAATAATTAATAAAGTTTGTGTTCAAAAAAGGCAAATTTTGCAAAGACTCTTTATTAAACGCTGGTAAATTTGAACTGAGGGAGACTTGTGGCACTGGACCAAGAATTGACACCAAGCTTGTCAAGTTCATCATTAATCTAATTCCCCTTACAAAATTTTGATTAAGAGGACCACTCAGTTTTTTATTGTTAAATTGTGCCGCTTCAACTGTTGACATAAATTGAGCTTGCTTTACCTCTTCTTCTGTTAGGTTTATAGCCACATCGTCTTTGACTCTGTAAAAAGTTTCAAGATAGAAAACGTTTTTATCAAACTCAACATCGCCATCAAATAATGAAGTCACTGGACTAGACAATTCATTGTCGGATGGTTTTAAAAATAAACCATCTCCGTCATAACTTGGAATTCTTCTTACCTTGCTCGCGATAAATAATGCAGTCAAAAAAGCACTAGAGGGACTTGTATCTTGCTCCACTGCCTGTATTTCTGTTGCGTTTAGTGTCTCTTTTAAAACTCTAAAAAAGGTGTCTTTAAAATTTTTTTCTGCTATTTCTAACGATCTAGAATCTTCATTCGTAACAAAATCATAATTGATTTCCTCAATAAAGGCAGAGGGGATTAAGTATTCTTCATAGAGATTTTTATCTTTTAAGGTCTGAACAAACAGGGCGAAAAGAGAATCAACAACAGCCGACTGCAAAGTTCCAGAACTGTTTAAAGCACCTTGCATTAGACCTGCTAATCTTGGACTGACAGTAAAAACAGATAGGAGAAAGACCCTAATTTTCTGCTCAATTATTGCAACGTAACTAACTTGAGAGTATTGACTAAATCCTAACATTTTATCCCTTCGCCTTTTTAATTAACTGTTTCATTTTTGCTAAATTGCTCATGTAAAATTCTGTGCCACTGACTGATTCATCAATGGTCTGGATTAATCTATCTTCGTATCTTTTTACTAAAACTTGTTGTTCTTCAAAGACGCTGTTAAGAACCTTGTCGATCTCAAACGATTCAGCCTGAGATGGCAAGTTTGCAACTGTCTCAGTTATTTTATTTGACAAGTAATCAAAAAAGTTATCAACAAATGGTTTAAAGCTGTTCTTATCTGCTATTTCGTCTGCTTTAAAACTACTAGGTTTATAATTTTCAATTATGTAGCCAGTCTTACCCTTTGTTAATTCGTTTGTAGCCATTCTATTTAAAATTAAACTGTAGTAAGCCAAGACTCCCTCTGAGTTTGGATCTCCAAAAACCGGTTTTAGTTGAATTGGGTTCCCGATTATCTCTTCTGGATTGAAAGCTTGAGGGCTGAACTCTAATAACTCTTTCCCATCAACTACAATAACAAAGCTGTTCTGTTTTTTGATTACTTTAACGGTTCCAAAACCAAATTGCGTGGTTCCCGTGTCCTCTTCTACAAACTTTTGAAATGCCGTGATTACATCTGCGGGAATGCCTGTTGAGAGTTCTTTAAGCGCATCTAATAAAATTTGTTTTTGCTTTTCAGAGAGCGCTGGATTATTTTTAATTTTTACATTTGGCAATAAAAACTGAAGCTCTTGCGTGTTTATTCCGCTGACATAATCATCAAAGTCTTGCAAAACTGTTGATGTTAAGTCTAAAGCCTCTTTCTTCTCACTATCTTGAAGCGCAGTGGCGTTTTGAATGTTTGCGTCAACCAAGCCAAGAAGGCTGCTTTTATCAAAGTCGGACAATAGAGACTCTATTGATCCTGGTCTACCAAGGTTAACTACGTTATCTATTGTAGCACAAAGCTCATTAACAAAATTTGTTAGCGCATTTAGTTGATCGCTTAGTGGTTCGGTTGGATTAACTGAGGTGTTCAAAAAGTCACGTAAAATTTGTCTTTGTTCTGAATCGACAACACTAATTTTTATGAAACATGGGTCTGTTGATTGATTGACACTATCAAAAATCAACTCATTTAAGATGTTTCTGCTAATAAAATCATCTAGATATTTAAACAAAACAGCAAGAGCGATGGGGCTAGATAGTTCGTCTTTTACAAGACTGATTACGTTCAAATCTTGTACAACGATCTCATTTAATTTAATTAAATCATCATTTTGTGTTCCATCTAGTAACGAGTTTAACTGTTTTGGGGTTATGTTTCTTGACAATGAGTCTAAATACTCTCTAATAATTGCAGTAGAGTCGTTTAATTTTTTTGACTCAATGTTTAAAATTGGAAAAATTTCAACTGCTCCATTTAAAACATTATCTAATGGCTCTATGTTGCTATTATTGATTATTTCTACAATATCAACATCAAATTTTTCTTCAATAATTTGAGGAAAATCAGTACTGTTTGATCCAATTGAGTTTCCTGCTACGTCAGGAGCACCAAGTAAGTTTAGATTCACTCCGTTGTTCAGTTTTTGTAAAATTAATTTTTCAATTGTATCGTCAAGCTCACAAAAGCCGTCTGTCAAGTCATTTAAAACAGAGCCTAAAATAATGTCAAGTGATTTTTCTGCAATTCTTCTAGCTAAATTTAAAGCCAGTCTTCTAAAAGCTCCTTGAAAATCTAAGATAATTGTGTACGCTATCTTATTTTTCAACCCTGGAACTTCCCTAACTGCATATTCTGTGTATTTTTGAAAGTTTTTGTACCCCTCTTGTAGATTGGTAAAGTTCTCTAATACGTCTTCAATGCCAAGGCTGTCCAAGCAATTATTGACAGCCTCAGTCAAATTTTTAATATCGCCTGCTGTTTGAGCTATTTTGTTTATCTCATCTAAATTTTTTAGTAAGATTCTTGCAATCAACTGATCCCAATCAAACTTTGTTAGGACGAATTCATAAATTGCATCAAGACCACCCCTAGAGATTGTTCTTACCAAATCTTTTAAGCACGGATCTTTTGAGGAGGCTGCTGCAATAATCAATAATTGGCGCTTAGATTCTTCCAAAAACTTCTCTTTAGAAGAAAATGGTGAATTTTTTGGTACTTGTTTTATTTTCTGTAATAGCAGCTTCTCTTCTTCTTTAACATCTACCAAGCCCTGGTTTGCAAACCCTTGGTCTATTGCTGTTTTAGTTACTTGAGCGAGTCTTCTTGTGCCTTCAATGACTGCTCCTAAAATTTGTTGCGCGGGTTCTTTTACAACAGAGGGGCTAACTTGTAATCTAGGATAATGGTATCTTAACAAAAATTTAGAAATGTCTTGATTGTTGATTAAGCCAAGTGAATCAGGTGTGGCATTTCCTTCAAAAAATTCAATTACACTAGTTGCTGTGGGTCCTAAAACATCTTGTATGCCAATTGGCGATCCAACCGATGTTTGACGGTCAGATAAAAGTATTTCATTGCTGTTGTAAAAGAATCCGTTGATGGAAGTAACAATGACTGATAATGGGTCTGTTGGAACTTTCAGAATTGTCTGTTGATAATGCTGATTGCTTAAAACAATGCTCTTACCATCAAAATCAACTGTTTCAAACTCTTTCTGTTTCGAAACAATGTCTACAAAGTCCTCTGTAATAAAAGCGATCTGACCATTGATTCCACTGAGATTTGAAAGGGCATCTTGGTCATCTACTGTTTTTGGCACTAATGAAAATAGAGGATCTAAATTAGATAAAGGCTGTCCCTCTTCAAATTCAAATGGGATCAGGTTCTTTTGCGCTGGGGCTTCTTCAGCTAGCTGCGTGTTGAACTCTATTGTTTTGTTTTCACCAACTACTGCGAGAAGACGATAAGAACTGTCATAGTAAAAAGTAATGTCTTCAGAAATTTTATTAGGATCAAAGTTTTTAAACAAGTCGCTTGAATTTCTTTCAGTTAAATATCTCTCAGTTAAAAATGAGTATTCTCTTGTTAAAGCTAATGATAAGGTTCCTAAGTTTAAAGAATATTGTCTATTAAGGAGAGCGTTAGATGTCTGTTCGTCAATCCCCTGCTTTTTAAACGACTCTTTTACAGCGTTAATGCTAGGATCGCTTAAGTCAAAAAATAAAGCTGGACCCTTTTGGACCGCTTCGTTTCTTTTTGTCAAAGAATTTGATAGTTGTTGAACTTGCGAGTTAATAATGCTAATTGTGTCTAAATTTTGTGTTGATTTAAAAGAAATAACAGAACTTTTATTCTGTGACAAAGCTAATTTAACTTTGCCATAAAAGCTTTGTTTTGTACCACCCTTTGATTTCAACAATACAAGTTTCTGATAATCATAAGCTAGACAAAAACGAACTAATGGCTTACCTGCCTTTGTTGTGCTTGCCTCAAAAACAACATTTTTATTTGTCAATAAAGTTTTGTGAGTTATTTTTTCTACTCTAGTCAAAGCATCTAAATCAGCTTTTTCTCTATTAAAGATGTTTGATACTTGGTCTTCAAGCCCTTTTTCAATCTCACCAAATCTATCAGATGCTAAAAATTGATCTAAGCTTTTAATGCCACCAACTTCAAATACGGCACACACAATTGGAAAGCCTGTGTTGTATGGTGAGCCATTTTGAGACACATAGAAAACAGAATTGACAGGTGCGGTTTTACTTCTTGAGGTTAAAAGTGGCACTTCAACATTTGTCCAACCTAATGATGAAAAGTTTAAAAAACTCTCTTGTGGAATTTTTTGCTGAACTGGTGTTGTGTCAACATATGTTGAATAGTGCCATTTGTAAAAAGCTTGTTTTGTTATACACTGATATGTTTCTGGCTCGTCCATAAACACATTTAAAAGAAATTCTCCTTCAAAATCTGGGTATGAAAATGCTTTATTTACCAGGGTGATCTTGCTTTCTATCTCTTCAAGATTCTCATTCTTGGTTTTTAAAAATTTTATTGCTAAGCGATAAATAAGATTGTTCGCTATTTCAAATCCAGTGCCAGTATTTAATGGCTTACCATTGGCTTGAAAATCATTTAATCTGAGAAACTTTGCAAAATTTTTAAAATCAGCCTCTTTTTCAATCGGATCAATAAAAGTTAATTCATCATTTAGTAGATAACGAACACAGTTAATAGCAAATAAGTTTTGATCATCATTAATATTCTGTGATTGACCTGTTGAATCAAAGGCTGTAGTAAGCTTTTGCTTAAAAAAGTCTTTAGAGATTTTATAAATTTCTTTATTTAAACTCATCTAGTTTACCTTGTTGAATCTACTTTTAATTGGTAGAGGAGAGAACTGTTCTAAATAGTTGTATCTAATAACACTGAAATTGTTATCAATTGATGCAAGGCTAGCAAAAACTGGTGCATTAATTTTAGTAATGGTTGCTGGCAATGACGTAACTAATGTTGGTGAAACCTCTGTTGTTCCGATAACTATACCAAGATTGTCTGTAACGCCAATTATAGCTTGTGTAAGAGGGTCTCTTGCCACGCCTGTAGAGGTAAACGGTATGGCAACGGCATGATTGTGCTTAGCCAAGCCAGTTTTTAAAGCAGTTATGTCTTTATTCATAAGTTTTATTTGACTTATTATCCCTTGAATGTATTCAATAACGTCTTCCATCATTTCTTGCAAGTTCTCACCCTTAACCATCGGCTGCAAATCAAAGTCTTTACCCTCTGTTTTATTACCTGCAATCAAATGAATGCCACCATACTTATTTGTGGTCTGGTGTCCATTGGCTAAATAAGGAATGCCGCCTGTTCTCAATTCTATTAATTCTGCTGATCTCAGACCAACCACATCAGCTTTTGCTGTAACAACCGAGCGACCATTGTAATCGCCAAAGTCTGCCATCTCTGAAACAATTACAGAGGCAGCATCTGTTGGTGTTGGGTGAGCGACCTCAATTGGATTATTGGTTTGAGGGTCGTTTTCAGCAACAAGGGATCCTAGTGTGCCTGCGACCATTGCAATTTGAGATTTAGTTTGATAATCTTTGTTGTGACCAAGTGTAATCGCTGCTGGCTTATTAGAGTGAATAATGTGGTTGATGCCGTCAATTACTTGATAAACAGGGACTGGAAATTGTGCTGCTTCAGAGACATTCTCCTTATCTCCAGACTCCTTTAATGACTGATCTGCAATTGCTCTCTTAGCAAAAGAAAGAGCTTCGTTATTTACAATGTCTGGTAGAACTCTTATCTTTCCCATTACTTTAAAATCCTTGTGAACTTGTCAGGCAGATTTGCGCCTACCTGTGTTTCTAATTTTTTAATCACAAACTGTATAATGATTGAATCCTTATTGTTTTTGTCAAATGCTTGTTTGTAAACAGACTCTTTATTAT
>CEOA01003541.1_pt1 | contig 29805 bp, 12 predicted proteins | sample 530251 | NCBI WGS metagenome assembly CEOA01 (sample SAMEA2619838, study PRJEB7988) | marine metagenome | biome: marine biome (ENVO:00000447); feature: surface water layer (ENVO:00002042); material: "saline water (ENVO:00002010), including plankton (ENVO:xxxxxxxx)" | depth 5 m
TGTCCTTACGTTTGTAGAATAAATTCTTGCCCATTTTCAGTTCAATCTTTTTATCACCGAAGAGAAAATCATATCCAGTTTTATCTACACGTTCAAGATCTGAGAACTTTGCGATTGCTTTCTCTACAGCAGTTGCACGGGCAAAGTTATCAGCATTGGAGGAGAATCCTGCATCATTGTAGAGAGAATCTACAACACCAAAAATCTTACCCCAGTCAGTTTTTGTTTCCAGAGAATCAATCAGGTGCATGACTTAAATTCCTTTGACTCTTTTAATATACATGTTTTATGGTGCTTTGGGGAGAATGGTGGACAGTTCTCCCCACTGGCACATCAACGACGAACAACACTATCAAGCATCTCACCTTTTTCAAAGACAGTATCAATAACTGTCTGCAATCCACGTTGAGTGGAGATACCTACCTTAGAATAAACAGGAACGACACAGAACCCATAAGTCTTACTTTCACCACCTTTACGAAGCACACGACCCACAGTCTGGGTCATTTCAATCACATCCATGTTACGCATGAAGATGACTGCTTCCAGTTGACTGACGTTGATACCTTCGGACAGAATTGAACGATGAAGAACAACAAACTTTTTGCTAGGATCTTTACCCCAAGCGTTCAAAGTTTCAAAGAACTTCTCACGGGAAACTTTCTCACCGTCGATAACAGCACCAGTTTTGGCAGTGATATACAGATAAGAATAACCACGTTGTTCCAATTGATCGGCAAAATCTGTCTGGAAAATTGTAGTCAGTTGCTTAGTAGTTTTTGCACACACCAGAATCTTTTTGATGTTGATGTCATCAATAGTGGTGAGAATGTTGTTACTTTCAAGGTGAGGAGTGATGGACTTGCGATCAACTTTGTCCATTTCAATTACCTTAACTTTAGGGGGAAGAATGAAACCACCTTCAACCAACTCAGGTGCAGAAACTCGGCAGATCACATCACCATAGACGGCACGATCATTCATGCCGGGTTTCATAATGGTGACAGAAGTTTTGCGGGTTGCAGTGAAGAAATAGCAACGATTTGCCTCTTGACTGAAGTGCTCAGTTGCAGGGAAAAAGTTACGTTTGACACTATTATGTGCCTCGTCAAAGTAGATAGTATCGACCTCAACCTTTGCGTCTACAATGCGACCCAGAGAGTTGTAAGTGGTGAAGATAAGTTGATGCTCACCAGCAGTTTTGCAGACAGAATCATGCAGTTCAATCTCCTTGACTTTAGTGGTGCTGAAGTAAGAAGTTTCACCACTGTGAACGTGCATCACATGCACATCTTTGCGTTGAATAACCTCCAGAAACTCACTGCAAAGTTGCTCAGCAAGGAGAATACGAGGAGCAACAATCACAATGGTTTTGTGAGAATTTGCGGTCTCAAAAACTCTCTTGGCATCCATAATTGCCGTGAGAGTTTTACCTGCTCCGGTGGGGAAAATCAGTTGACCTTTGGCATACTCTTCCATACGATTGATGCCACGTTGTTGATGCGGACGAAGAGTGATAGTCAAGTCAGTAATCTTTGATTGATGAATATAATATAAAACCTCTCGACCGAAAAGTCAAGAGGTTTGTGCAGGTTATTGAACTGGCACACCAATTTTTTGCGTGTTTTCAATGATGCAAGTTCTTTCAATATGATTCCCCCTTTGAGTATCATATTGTCTGTGATTATCATTACATTCTTCAGGAACATACCCTGAAAAAGTAACAGTTAGTTTCATTAAAAAGTAGAGAAAAATCAAACTACATTTGCGGTGATAAAAGTAGAACCAGGATTGCGATGGATTGCAACATCTCGGGCATCATTAAAATCTGATGCAAAAACATAATCCGAAAATTGACGACCGTTTTTGATAAGTTGAACTTCCCATTGCATGATAGTTTACCTCAGTTTGTGATTTGTTTATTTTCTCTCCAGTGCTGAATAAAAGCACGACGGAGCATCAGCAACTCATCATATCGTTCCTGTTGTTCTTTAGTAAGAACAAAATTTTGGTCACGATAGCATTGCTGAAGTGATTGAAGTGAACGGAGAACTTGTGAAGAACCTTGCATTTGATTTCTTTGACTCTTTTAATATACAGGAAAAATGTGGGAGTGGTTAGAATAGTGTGGCAGTTTCTAAAGTGTCCACGTTATAATTAGAAATTAACAATTCCGTTTTTATATTTTCTTTTGTGCCTTTATCTCCACGATGAACCATAGAGTAACGAAGTTCCCAGTCTTTAAGAGTATAATCTTTGTATCTAGTTTCTAACCACTCATTCTTATTGTAAGTAATCATGAATTGATGCGGACATTTGTCCACATTGTCAGCAAAACTTTCATGAGAAAATGAAGAGTGAAGTTTGCGATCAGTTCCATAAAGAAAATCTTTAATATCATATGGAGGATCTAGAAATACAAAAACATCTTCACCAGGAGCACACATCACCTCAGAATAATCAACATTAGTGATTTTCCAGTTCTTGATAATATGTGAGAACATTTTTAGTTTCTCAGCACCAACAATCGAAAAATTTGATCTAGATGCTGTCTTTGAAAATGTAGAGTTTTCAGTGAGTCCAGAGTATGAACACTTGTTTAGGATGAAAAATGCAACTGCTTGCATAAAAGGTTCATAATCTTTCATCTCTTTTGCATACTGATTAAACAGATCTCGATGTGCTTCATCGTCACCATTTACTTCTTCTTTAATTTCCCTAATTTTATTTGACAAAAGGACTCCTTGATCACGCAGTTGCAACCAGAAATTAAACAAAAAGAAGTATTTGTCATTCACCCAAACAGGAACATTTGGATAGTTTTGTGATACCATCAAAGGAATACTTCCACCACCTAAAAATGGATCTCGAAACTCTTTGAAGTCCGATGGAATCCATTCTCCCAAAGTTTTGAGTGCTTTACTCTTTCCACCAGGATAACGGAGACAAGTTTTGAACTTTGCTGGTTTCATACAATCTCGTTTTGATTATAACATAACATAAAAAAACCTCCCCGTCAAGGGAGGTTGTGACAGAAGTTAGATTGTCACCAAACATCATCTTCTTCTTCAACATCTATCACATCAACATATTCATTCTCTTCTAATTGTAGAAGTTCTTGCCAGTCAAGAGCCTCTGGTTCTTTATCTTCCATCAATTCTAGTTCTAATATGATGCGATATCTTCTCCTCATTTATCAATCCTCCTCTTCAGATTCTTCCTCCTCATCTTCATCATCTAATTGAACCATCGGCATATTTTCAGGTTTCTTTGATTCTTTATCTACAAGAGCAAATCCTTCTAAAGCCCCTTCAAGTTTTAGAGCAAGCTCTCGTCTTTGCATGAGTTCACCCTCCAATTTTGCGATTGCTTCTTTATGCTCTTTTAATTGAGTTTCAAATGATGTATAAACAGTTTCTAATGCTTTTTTCATTGTTGTAATGTAGTTATCAACTTGAGATATTTATATTATATCACCTTACGAGATATTCTTCAACCGTAGGTGAAATAACTCTTAGTTTCATCCAATTAGGATTGAGAGGTTCACCTACACGAACAGGAATTTTACCCATCATTCCAATAGGATCCCATTCTGCTCTTTGTTCTCTGGTAAAATAAGTGCAGGCAGAGTTAAATTCAGGATTAGGAACATCATTTCCATTTTCATCTTTAATAGTTCTAAGATATTCATCTTTTAAGTATCTTTGGTGCCAACGACCAGCAGTATTACCAACAAATGCTGCTCTTCCAGTTACAACTCCAAATGGAGTTTGTCCGGTAGTAGCAATACCAATCTTTCCACTTGATCCTGTAACTACAACAGATCTTCCAACACGATCTGATACGTTTGGATTACCATCTGCCCATTCAAAATATTCAGCAAAGTCGGCACCACCACCACCAAAACCACACACAGCAGAAACCTTTCCCTTACATTGAATTTGACCACATGCGGTTATCTGCTGTGTTATCATTAATCTTCTAAAATTGACATATGCATTAGAAAGACTTACATAAAACGGTCTCCAACTATTCCAAGATGTGTTTGCATTATTTTGCTGTCCAGTAATTAGTAAGTAATAGTGTCCACCATCATTTCTCCATACTACACTTCTTCTTTGGTTTTGTCCATTCCAGTGTGTTGTTCCATTTGCAGTTTTAATACTTGTAGTACCATTGAGAATAGTTCCCTGACTAACTCTTAATTGATTGTTTACAAGGCATTGTGCCTGAGCACAAACTTGAGTTCCTCTGACCTTTCCACCAGCAAGAACTTGACCACCAGTTAATAGTTGACCACCAGAAATAGCACCAGTTGTTTGAATATTACTACCAGCAGCATGTAATCCATTACAAGAAATGGATCCTCCTACTTGTAAACCTTGAGCAACATGAGCACTTCCATTAACAGAAACAGCACCTGCTGCTCTTAATTGTCCACCAGCATAAACATCACCTGCTGAGTGTATTTGATTAGTTCCTGGATCACCTTGCCAATTAACGCCATATCCAACTCTTAATCCGTGAGCAATAGCAGTTCTTCCAGAAACATTCATTGCCATCGCATATTGTGCTTTATTCATACCACTATGTCTAAACACAAAACCACGATCCTGCTCATTATTCATGGTAAATGTCATCGCATAATCATTCAAATGTGCACCAGTCATTGCATTATTCATGCCGATTGCATAATTACCATTATTCCATACTCTTAGTTTGTCATATTGAGCCTGGTTATTTCCATTTACACGGGTGTTATACTGAAGTGTTTGACCAACTACAGTATTACCAGAAATAGCACCAGTTGTTTGAATATTACCACCAGCAGCATGTAATCCATTACAAGAAACAGTTCCACATACTTGCACTCCTTGACTAAAGTGACCACTACCATTACAAGATAATGCACCTGCTGCTCTTATTTGTCCTCCTGCTTTTACATCTTGAACAACAGATAATGTTCCAGAAACATAGAATCCACCGGATCTAGTTGCTGCCTTTAAATTATTATTATGATATAAATCAACAGCAGCACCACGATTAAAAACTAAATGAGTATGAAATACCTGGGATTGGTGATTCATACTTCTAAAATTGGCATTAAATGTAGCTTGATTACTGGATACCAACATAAAGTCCATATACTTATTGGTAGCACCAACGAAATTCAGTTCACTTTTCAAATCTATGTGACTATTAACAACTGCTACACCTTGCAAACATGCAGTTCCACCAACTCTTAAAAGTTGATTGCAAAATGTGTTTCCTTGACCACATAAGTTACCACCTGCTCTTAAAGTTTGGCCAGCAAGAATAGAACCTTGAGCACTAATTTGTCCATCAACTCTTATATTATCAGAACAACTAATATTATTGAATTGTGCTACGATCTGACAATTAAATGAACTATCAATAACTAAACCACCTTGTGCAGATAAAACTCCAGCAACTTTTAATGCTCCAAAAGATCCAGTTCCAGATACTTGTAAACCTCCTTTTGCAATAACACCACCTGCAACAGAAACTTGAGCATTTGATCTTAATTGACCTATTGCTCTTACATCTCCAGCAGCAGAAACTTGAGCAGCTGTTCTTACTTGTCCATTACAGAATAAATCACCTTGTGCATTTACCTGTCCTATAGTCTGAATTGCTCCATTATCCATGTCAAACATGACTGGATTTGCTTCATAATTACCACCTTGAGTAATACTTGCAGCTTTTTGATATCTTCCAAATCTTAAAGTATTATCATTCTGTCCACCATAATGAATACCCAAAGTTTTAGTAGCACCGGGACCAGTAATTGATATTCCAGCCCAAGATATAGATGAGGAATATATTGCAAGTCCACCAATACCATTAGCATTAGTTTGTGATTGTGCTGCTGTTCTTATTGATTGAACAGTGCTAGTTATTCCATGAACTTGTAACTGCTCTGCAATTGCTTGACCTTGTAAACATGTAGTGCCAGCAACTTTTAGTGACCCTAAAGATGCAGATCCAGATACTTGTAAAGCTTGTCCAAAATGTCCATAACCACCAGCAGAAACGTGTCCAGCAACTTGAACATTACTACCAACATTAACGTTCTCAAGAATACTATTGATCTGAGGTTCTCTTACATATAATCTATTTGTTCCTAATCCTGTCCAGTTCAAGACAACAATAGATGCCCAAACTGCACTGCCAGTAGGAGTGTATTCAAATGTTAAAGTCTGCCATGTAGTGCTTCCATTTTGATTTTCATATATTGGTGATAATGCTTTTCCTCTTGTATCTTCTTGGACTAGTGAGTTACTTGCTTCATGAGATACTGCGATTTTTCCATTAGGTAATTCTGCATCATATTCATAAACTCTAATGTAAACACCACCAGTGGTATTTGCTGATGCACGAATTTGCATCGTAATCTGCCACTTGTTTCCTGGATTTACATTAACTTTCCATGCAGGGAATGCCATTCCAATGGCAGTATCACTAGAAGAAAATAGTTCTATTGCACTTTCTGCTGAGTTATATGTGATTGTTTGATAGGAATTATTACTATAGGCAGGAACAACACCATAGGGTTCAAAACTATACTTACGAGCACTTAATGTTCCAGAAACATTTAGAGCACCTTTAAAAGATGCTGTTCCACCAACTACTAATGTTCCACCAACAGAAGCACTGGTGCATCTGAGTTGAGTTCCTGAAAGAACTCCAGATGCCTGAACATGATTAGCATCAAGAGCAACCACTGTGGCAGTAGCACCAGAAACTGTCAAATTTTCAGTAACTCTTAAAGACCCATTTACAAATGCTTGTCCTTGAGCACATGTAGCTCCAGCAACTCTTAGTGCATTTATAGATGCAGTTCCTCCTACTTGTAAACCTTGAGCAACATGAGCACTCCCATCAACAGAAACAGCACCTGTTGCCCTTAATTGACCAGCAACTTTGACATCTTGACTAGCACATAATGTTCCGGTAATAGCAAGTCCACCTGCTGTAGTTGCTGCTTTAGATTGATTATTATGGAATAACTCAACAGCACCAGCACGGTGCATAATTAGCATATTATGAAAGTTTTGATTATTAGCATCATGACTTCTAAGAGTTGCAGTAGTGTTAGAACTTAACGTAAAGTCAATTATTTTTCCATTAGTACCACCAATAAAATCTAGTTCACTTTTTAGTTGTAATGCACTATTAACAACTGTAGTATTTTGTAAGCATGTGGTTCCAGCAACTTTTAGTGACCCTAAAGATGTAGATCCAGATACTTGTAAAGTTCCTGTAACATCAACAGTTGTTCCTGCAAATGATGTGCATCTGAGTTGCGTTCCTGAAATAATAGCAGTGGTTTGAATATTAGCAGTAGAATCAAATACTTTACTGGTGACAATACTTTGTGCAGGATTCAGAGTTAAGTGACCAGATAATGTTCCAAGATTACCAGCACCAGCAAAGTAAATCTCGTTGGGATCCATTGCAATTCCAGCATCAGCAGTTCCAATTCTCACCCAACCTTTATCAAATGATACTCCAGCAATAGTTCCACTTCCACCAACACATAAAGTGTTCTTTGCTTGAACTGCACCAGAAAGGATACTTGAACCAGCAACACTTAAATTAGACTTTGCTGTTACTTTACCAGAAAGAACACTACTACCTTTAACTGTAAGATTACCACTAGCACTAATAGTATCTGCTTGTAATAAGGTCTGAACATCCATAGATGTATCAACTACAAGACCACCTTGTAGTGATGTAAGTCCACTAACTGTTAGTGTCTTTCCACCAACAATGGCACCGTCAGTTTCAAATTTATGAGGATTTCCACCAGTTGCAGTTATCTTTGTTCCTCTTGCACCAGTATGAGTAAATGTTGTTCCTGAATAAGGGTTAGTTGATGTTGCAGTAACAGTTTCATCACCTTTTGGATAAACATTAAAGTTAAGGTTTGCAGTTCCTGCTACTCCACCATTTCTCTTAACCAATACTGCAAAATCTTCATCACCATTACTAATAACTTGAACATCTAGTGTTACATACTGTCCTTGGTGAGTGCGAATACTTATATCACCACTATGATTAACTACAATTTCTGCATAACATGCAACTACAACGTTAGCAATAGATCCTTCAAAGAATACTTCAATGCATGATGCCAGATTATTACCAGTTACAGTAAATGCAGTTACATAAGATGAATTATTACTTGCGACAGTTCCACTAATTCTTCGAGCAATGTTGCCCTGCTGATTAACAGTAATTGTGCTTACATTTAGTGATGTTATAGTAGCAGAAGATATGGTCATTCTCTGACCACCAGCACTAGTAAAATTAAATTTAGTGGCAGATAAAGTTCCAACTCTACCGGAGACAGAATCTAGATTAGATACGGTCATTCTCTGACCACTAGCACTCACAAACTTAAGTTGAGTTCCAGAAATAGTTCCAGATGTTTGAATATCACCACCAGCTGCATGAATGCCACCAGGGGCAGAAATTGATCCAGTAACTTGTAATACTCCACCGATACGTGTATTGCTAGAAACTTGTAAAAATTGAGTTGAAACATTAGAAGCTAAAATAGCAGATCCACATATTGTACTTCCACCGACTACAAGTTTTCCACCAACACTGATATCACTTTTTGCTTGAACATCACCAGAAAGGATAGTTGAACCACCGACACTGATATCACTTTTTGCTTGAACAGCACCAGAAAGGATAGTTGAACCACCGACACTTAAGGTATTAGTTGAAAAATTTCCACCAACACTTGCATTTCCAGAGACTTGAAGAGTTGAATGAAAGTCTGCACCTCCAGATACTTGCAAAGCTCCTGCAATGATAGCAGTTCCGGCACAAATAGTTCCTGATATAAGTACTTGTTCATGAAAAGTAGTTTTTAAATCATCAACATCAGTTTCCCATATCTTTGTTTCATCAGATGCTTTTTCAAATCCTAAAGTATTTGGATTTGTCCTATAAACTAAGTCTAATGCTTTTGATTGTGATGTAGTTCCAGCATCGTGAAATCTAAGTTTGTGAGGACCATCACCTTTTAGTTGAATATGAGGAGTTGTATTACTAGATATTGTGATTTTTCCTCCTCCCCCAATACTCAAATCAGAGCAAAGAGTAGTTGTACCAGATATCGTTACAGTATTTCCAAAAGTTGCAGGACTATCAACACTAAAACCAGATCCTCCGGAACCACCAACTTGAAGTGCTCCAGAAACAATTAAATCACCACCAACACTTAAATTGCCCTTTGCTTGAACATCACCGGAAAGAGTAGTTGTACCCTGTACTTCTAATGTTGAACATAATGTTGTGGCACCAGTAACTTTTAAATTTCCACCAACAGAAGTTTGACCTGTAATAAGTGCTTGTTGCTGTACTATTAACTGACCAGAAGAACTAATAGTGGCAACCTGAGACTCTCCCGTAACTTTTAAAGTTCCACCAACAGAAGTTTGACCTGCAATAAGTGCTTGTTGCTGTACTATTAACTGACCAGAAGAACTAATAGTATTTGCCTGTAATGTGGATTGAACATCCATAGATGTATCAACTACAAGACCACCTTGTAATGATGTAAGTCCACTAACAGTTAGTGTATCCTTAAGAGATGTAGTTCCATCAACTTGTAACTGACCACTAGCACTTATAGCATCTGCTTGTAATGTAGTTTGAACATCTAGAGATGTATCAACTATAAGACCACCTTGCAGTGATGTTGTTCCAGCAACCTTTAATGATCCAAAAGATGCAGCACCAGATACTTGTAAATCACCACTGAGATCTGCACTCTCCAGTGATAGATTACCTCCTATATCTAAATTTCCAGATATCGCAACGTCTCCTCCTAAACTGGAGTTCCCACAAACATTTAAACCGTGGCGTACCTTAAAATCTCTATTTGCCATAGGAGTTCACTATCCCCCCTTGTGTCTTTCTTTATTGTATTACTATTTAGATCAAACTCGTATTAAACCACTGGCATAAACCTTGAATGTGATTGAGTTTGAAGATGCAGGAGTTGCAAGAATTCTTACATTTGTTCCACTCACATCAACAGCAAATGTTGCTAATTGTGAGGTAAAAATAGAACCATATTCGGTCTTATATGCATCAGTTCCATCATGAATTACAAGCATTTCAGTGGAGTGATAATTAGATCCATCTGCATCAGTTATGGAAATTAAAACTTTTGCAGTTCTGAATACGGATTTATCAAAACTAAAGATAGAGGTTTGTGTTGTTGTGGTTGTAGTTGTTGATGTAGTATCATGAGATGCTAATTGATCAATATCTAATGTTCCTTTAATATCGGAAGCAGTGGCACTAAAGAATCCAATACCGAGTTTACCATTTAATGTTGGTGCAGAAGATGTATTAAACTCTCCAGCAGTATTACAAACCAGCATCTGACCAGTAGTTGCAGCATTATTTGCTGCACCAGTTCCACCATTTAATGTAGTTAAAGTTCCTCTGCTGTTACCGTTTACAGATTGAGTTGATAAATTAACAACATCAGCAAGAGTTTGACCTTGGAATCTGTAAGCATCAATGCTATTATCATTTGTTCCACTAACAGTGCTCTGTAAATCAACTAAGAAATCATCATTAGTCACTTTAAATGGTCCTGTATCAGAACCATCTTTCCATCTCAATCTAACAACACCAAGTGTAGAATATTCATCTGCTCCAATTAATGCAGTATCAGTTGAAACACCCTGAACATCTAGTCTTAAATTACCATAATATGTGTTAATTCCACTTCCAACAATACTTACTGATGGAGTGCCAGGGAAGACATTAATTGCAGATGTTGTTCCTACACCAACAGCAATACTTTGAACAGCACCAGCCCAAGTGCTATCACCCCTTAAAAATGTTGTATTGCTTGGAGTTCCATTTATTGCCAATCTATCAGCTTCAAGTACACCACTAATAACATTAGAAGCATCAATATCTGCAGACGAAACTAGAATACTGAAATTATTTTTGTTATTAGAAGAAGTGTTAATGGTGCTTACAAATGTGACATTTTGCTCATCAAAAGTTCCAATTCCACTACCAACAGTGGTTAAATCTCTAGCATTAACTGTAGATCCATTAATAGAATTGAGAGCATCTTGTCTCACATCATGTAATGTGAATCCATTAGTCACTACAGATCCAACAAAATAATAACTTCCTGTAGAAATACCTGCAGGACCATCACCTGAGGTATATTTTAAAGATTTTCCTAGAGTAAATCCATGATCTTTGAATACAATAAAATCCGTAGCAGTACTAACACCTAGTCTCTTTAGTTGATGTGTTCCGGTTCCGGATGCATCTAAAGTGACAATGTTATTGCCATCATATGTTGTAGATAATCTGATAGAATTTACACCAACTTTTTTAACAAAATAAGTTTTGTTGTTCTCAAGTTGTCCTAATACAGTTCCTCCAGTGACAGTATAGAGAACTGGATCTCCGTCATCAAAGTCGTATGTGTCTGTATCAATTAAAATTGCATTTTCACTAAAGAAAATACTACCACCAACACCAACAGAAGTTGGTAAGAAAGTTTCAGTATAAACAGTTGAAAAGTCAGTTGATCCTGCAGATACAGTTCCATCAGAGATAAAATCAGGAACACTTTGAGTTGCGAAGAATTGAGATTTATCTCCAATGAGATCTACGTATAATCTAGTATCAACATTGGTAACACTAGCAGTAAATGTTGTAAATCCAACATCTACTCCACCAATCGCTTGAGGATCTACAATAAATGTATCTCCAGATGCATAAAATCTACCACCCCTTCTGATATTAATATTTTCAACTTCTCCTAGAGAATTAACAGTAACATCAGCAATAGCAGATGTTCCAATTCCTGTTGTAGAAATTAAGTTTACACCACTATAAATTCCAGCAACATTATATCCAGTTCCACCAGCACTGACACTAATTGTATTAATAACACCTTTAACCAGTCCAGTACTTCCGTAAGAGATATGTGTGGGTGTAGTTACAATTCCGGTAGCTCCATTTTGAGATGCAGTTACAATATCTCCATTATCAAAGGCAAAATCATCAGTATCTGAACTAAGAACTAAGAATTGACTTTCATTCTCGAAAGTCATTGTAAAGTTAGAAGTGGTGGTTGTTGTCTCACCAGCACCAACAAATTCTTCAGTGACAATATCAGATTTTAATACTTCGATTGCAGGAATATCATTACATAAATCTGTTCTACCACCACTAACATTTGTTTCAAATACATTGTTAAATCTGATTTGAGCAGGAATCATTCCAGGATCTAATAGACCCTGAGAATTTAATTGTGGAACAGCAGAAGGAATTGGTGCAGTTGATTTATTTTGATCAATGAAAGGTCCTAAATGTCCAGTTAGATATCCATAAGTGGCAGCTTGTGTTGCCAATCTAGCATCAGATGGTCCACCGATTTCATCATTCCCAAGTTCTCTACTTATAGAAATTTCTGTAATTTTGACACCACCAGATAGTGATAGTTCAAGTGAATCTAATTGACCAATTGTGACTTTATTTTGGAAATCAATGTTACCAGTTCTGTTGAATGCAGTAATTGACTTACCAACCTTAAAGTCACCAAGTTCATTAGTTCCAGAAGTAAATACTTGTCCACCATTTTCGTTATATTGTTCAAATTCAGCATTGGCAATTCCACCGTTTTGAGGAAGAGCATTATAATCAATACCAGATCCTGCATATTCCCAAGTGTGTGCGGAAGAATTAACAATAGATGGTCTATGCAAATGACACTGATATAGTTTTGGAAGTCCAGTAATTCCTATGATAGGATTACCTGTGATTGTAGAATCTACTTTAAAGTTAATTGTATGTAAGTCACTTCTACTTTCTACAGCATTGATACTTGTTTTTACGTCATTTTCATCATTAACTTTTCCATCACCACTACCTGCGGCAGCTGTAGCTGTTGTTTGGAATAACACTCTAGCAGTTGCATTATCGGCATCAATCGAGTTCTCTACACTTACAGTGAGAACACTAGATGTCCAAGTAACAGCAAATCCTACAGCAACTGCATTATCAGATCTAACTTGAGAAATAGATGTTCCAGGAACAAAAGTAACACCAACTCCTATGGGATCTGCTAATGTAAGATTCTGATAGGTGGTGCTTCTCTCAATAATTTCACTCGCAATAAATTCTTCAGCAACTTTAGTAAAAGTATGAATACCTGCAGGAACTTCTGTTAAATCAATCTGATTTCTTAATTCATCATCAAAGTGTAGTGTTGCAGTAGTTCCTGTACCAATCTTTTTAATGTAATAAGTAGTATCATTTACAAGTCCACCTATTTGCTTTTCATTGGATGGTGCAATGTAAAGTAATCCATCAGAATCTGATAATGATGCAGAAACTCCACTGATATCAATTCGATCAGTTATAGTATTAATTCCAGAACTTGATAATGATGTTGTAATTCCTGCAGTTTTAAAGTTTTCTGTTTGATCAACACCAGTATCATCATTAATAAATCTTAAGACATATAAATCTTGCTCAGCTCTTTTCAATCCACCAACTCTTAGTGTTTGATTTGCACCACTTGTTCCATCAGAGAATATAAATCCCTTATCAAACTCAAATGCTTGTGCTCTAAATCCAGATGCTCTTAGAGCATATAATCCAAAGTTGGTTGCAGAGTTGGTGATTGATAGATATCCACCAGATTGTGCATAAGAACCAATTTGACAGAAGATTTGGAAACAAGAAACAATCTGTGCATATCCAGCATTGGATACTTTCCAACCAATGCCACCAAATGTAACTGCGGTGAAGGCATTTGCAACCATTGATTTTCCTTGATCAGGAACATCACCAACAAAAGGAACTTCTGCCTCTTCCTCTACGATAGGTTCGTTTTCTTGAATAATTTTACTACCGTCAACATTACATCCATTTGCACCTAAGAATGAAATAATAGAGCAGTTTTGAATGTAAGGAGATTGTGTAATTCTTGGTTTATCTGATGACAATCCAACATATCCATCCCTACTCGTAGTAGTATCAAGAGGATCATCAAAAGATACGATGTAATCAAACGCAAAAGAGGGAGTTCCAACTACAAGATCTCTAATCTTTTTAAGAGTATATTCATTTCCAAAAGTTCCACCATATCTTAAGTCATCAGCAATACCAAATACAATATTATGAACTTCTTCCTCAAATTCAGTGATCTGAGTATCAGATAATGTGAAGTTTCCACCACCACCAGCAGTTGACCAACCAACAGCATTTCCTGGAATATATGCCACACTTGCAACTCCAGCAGATGCACCAATATTAGCAATAATTAAATTACCAGCATCTGTAAACTCTTGATCAGTATTACCTGCAGATCTAGTTGGTAAACTAGTTTTCTCATCAGTTAACGAATCTTTTGTAAGTTTAATTAAGTCGTCAATTCTACTACAAATACCAACAGTACTAGCAGAAGATACAACGGGAGTAACAACTGGATTGATAAAGGTTCTGTAAGTTGTTGCTGTTCCAGTTTCACCGTTGACAAGAATTTTTGCATAATTTCCTGCTTGATCCAAGATATCATGTCTTACACCGGCACCGGCAGGGAAAGTAACATTATCTTTAAATACAACACCTGTTACATAACAACCGTTTCTAATTCTAAAGCAATCTCTTAGTTTGTTCTTTGGTCTAACTACAACTCTTCTTAAGTTATCACCAACAACAGCAACATCATCAGCAAGAATAATAGGATTATCTTCTACATAATTTCCACCAGCAACCATAATAGTTACAGGATACAGATAACTTTCTGCTGCCGCAAGTTGTGCTGCTTTCTTAATAGTTTTTACAGGAGCACTCTTACCATCATTAATATCATTTCCAAGACTTGCTGATACATAAATTCTATTTCCACCGAATGTATCCGGTGCTTCAAATGTTAATGTTCCGGATCCATCCGTTTTTAGAATCTGACCAGCAGCACCATCAGTGTTAGGGAATTGATATGAGTTATTGAGACCAAAAGTAACTTGACCACCACTATCATAAGTATGAATGATAGTAGATATTCCCACATTAGTAGTAAATATTCTATTAGTAAGTTTAGTGTTGACTAGATATTCAAATCCTTGTGTTCCATCTGGAAAAACAGTTGTGGTTATGCCAGAACCATCAGGACAAGTAAATGCTATTCCAGATAGAGTCACTCTATCTCCTGCACTGAAAGTAATATCACTAGCAACTGTGATTGTAGATATTCCAGTATTATTGTCATATACAAAGTTAGAAATATCAAATAGATCTGCTACAACCGGACCTCTAATCTGTAAATTATTGATAGTAGAGAATCCAATATAAGCATCAGTAGTTGTAGAGAATGCTACAGTTGCAACTCCAGTTACATTGACATCTTTAATCTCTGCGGAAGTTGAATAAAACTTCTCGATTGTTCCAATACCAACTTCAGTTTTTCTGAAAGTATGAACACCATCAGAACCAGATGGTGTTACCTCTACTAAACTAGAAAGTGCTGAATCAGAGTACAACTTAATTGTATTGATTCCTACTGTCTGAACATAATAGAATTGACCATTAGTCAATCCACCAATTCCAGGAGATCCTGCAACATAAATTACTTGATCAGAGTCAGTAAATGACCTTCCCTGAGCATCAGAACTAATTGTTATTTGATCAAACGTTGAGTTGATATCAGTATTACCATCAGTAGTAAATATCTGCTCTTCAACTGATAGTTGTTCAACATAACCACTGGTTATAATTCCAGTGTTGGCAGTAACAATTCCAACATCAATAAATCCAGATTCTAGATGACCTGAGTTGCTAATAGTAGTGCTATTAAGTGTGGTAATATCACCAGTTCCCGCACCAATAGTTCCAACTGTTGTTACACCAGATACATTTAAGGTATCAGCCTCAATATGACCTGTTACATCAATACCAGAATCATCGGTTTCAAGTTTCTTAGAATTATTATAATTGAGTTCTACTGATCCACCATCAGTAGCCTTAACCATGGTGGCAGTATTATTTGAATTATTAAGTTTAACAACATTACCAGCAAGTCTTAAATCTCCAGCACCAACCTCTTGAATGATACTGTTATTACCATCATGATAAATTCTTAAGTCATCATTATCACCAAATAATGCTCTACCAACTGTGTCTCCAGAACTATCGGGAAGACTTATAGAACCTGTGAATGTAGAAACACCGGATACATTTAATGTTCCATCTACATCAAGTTTTGCTGTTGGTTGTGTAGAACCAATACCGACATCACCACCAGTTATTTTTACATCACCAGAACCAGCATTGATATTAACTCCTTCAGGATCTTGATAACCACCACCGATCCAAACACCACCACCATTAGTAAGAGAAACATAACTCCTAGTTGTCTGAGCACCACCGGCTTGAATTATTATATTTTGACCTGGAGTCCGAAGAGTAACTCCTTTCTGAGAATTAGTCCAATCATGATATGGCCAAGACCTTGCGAAATATTGAGTTTGAAAGAAAGCTATTTCACTTTCAGCAGCAGTTATAATACCAGCAACTCCCAACTCACTGAGTGTTGCAACACCTGCAGTAACATCAGTTGCAGAAACAATACCAGTAAAACGACTTGCAATAATCTCGTTACGAGATGGGTTGACTCTGATTCCGGAATCACCAAGAACATTTGCAGCATTTCCAATAAAATCAGTGAATAGTAAGATGCCATCAGTATCACTACCACCGTCTTCAACATTAGCAGCGGTTGCAATACCAATGACACCAGTTTCAACAATAAGTTCAGTTGCAGAGATAATACCTACACTTAACTCACCTGAAAAGGGATTAAATGTAAGTTTATGATTAACTACTGGTGTTATATCAGCTCTAGTATCGGTGCTTGCACCAACAGTAATTAACAATGGAAGATCTTCATCAAGACTATTATCAATAGAAGCAGCTCTAATTGATGTGGCAGCACCAACAAATACGTTAGCAGTTACTTCATCAAAATATCCTTCTTGCCATGCAAGTGTAGCAACACCAATAGATCCAGAAAAAGTTACAGCAAGTCCTACTTCTGATGCTGGAGATGGTAAAACATTACTTGTAGGTATGCCTGTAGGAAGATTAAAATCCTGAGGAACAATAGACACTCCAGAACCAACATTACCAGAATTCATTCCACCAGAAGTCACTCTATTGATTTGAGTAGTAATTCCAGTAAAAGTCGTTGCAGTTCCAGTAGAATCAATTACAACAATTGAACCTGATTCAGTGATAGTAAAATCATTAAATAAAGTTGCACTAGGATTTTTTTTAAGAAATCTCTTTAATTTTTTCTCATCATAATTTGTATTAAATCCGTCATCTGAAATATATACTTTTTTACCAGTTACAGGGTTTGTAATTGGTTGATTATCTTCACCAACTTTTGGTTTAATATTTTTTGGAATACCAAGTCCATAAGTTTCAGATAATTCACCCTTTTCTTCTTCAGTTAATTCTGCAAAAGTTTTTCCTCTCGTAATTTCCTCATTCTTTGGTTCAGGAAAATTTAAAACTTCTTTATATTTGTCTTGAAACTTATTAAAAGTTCCTATAGTATTAAATTTTTTATTTTTTTGATCGTTAGTATCGTTTTTTGAAAAAGCAAGTGACCAAGTATATAAATCCGTCTTAATCCTCATATCCTTCATCTTATTGATGTCAATATTGAGGTCTTGAATTTCTTTTCTTAGATCATCAATTTCATCCAGTCTAGGTTTTATATAAGCATTATAATTTGAACTTCCTTCAGTAATATTTCCACTAAATGTTTGTCCATCAAATGAAAAACTAATACTATTATTAGTATTAATACCAACATCGTAGACATTTTTAACATCTTCTATAATATTAAGAGTTCCAATTCCTACGGTATCTTCACTCAGATCTGATTCTACTATTTCAACAGGATTTTCTCCTTCTAAATCATATCCATAAATTCTAATATTAATTTTGTTAATGGTTATTTCACCAGCACCATTTGGTCTTTCATCAATTGGACAAATTAATTTTGGAACATATTCTGCCCTAATACCTCCATCAGCTGATTGTTTATAAGTTCCTGGTTCTCTTTCTACAATCTTAAATTCATATGTTGCTCCATCCCAATGATCTTCCTCATTTAATTCAATATTACAAGGTTCTTGAATTCTATACCTATACTCAAATTCTGGACTATATACAGGTTCAAATACACCTCTAGTACTTTTATTTGCAGTAGTAGTATGTCCTACAACTACTGAAGAAATTCCAATATTGGAGAACCATGCTGCCTTATTAAGATTACTATTTAAATAATTATTGCCAGTATTACTTGTATTCGGGTTAAATAACGGATCATTAAAAGGAGTTAAAAGACCTAGACCTACAACATTAGTTTGATATGTCTCAAGAATCGCATTTAAATCACCTATACTTCCAGTTCCTGCTAATCTTGCTTCATGAAATCCTTTGATCTCATCTACTAATTCATTAACTCTAGATACTTTTGAAAATAATTCTTGATCAACAACTGCAATTAATTTAGTGAAAGCTTCACCTTTTGCCTGAGACTTAGGTAATTCTTTATCAATAGATTCAATAGTTAAATTATGAACCTCTATTTCTTCTTTAATGACTTCAGTTGAAGAAAAATTATATGAAATCTGTTCTTTAGACATCTTTTAATAATTTATAATTACCATTATCTCTTTAGTATTTAACATACTTCTCTGAACCCTAGCAGAGTTATTCTACATAAGTTCAGAGAGTTTGTCAAGGGTTTATCCTAATGCCATGAATGAGAATCCAGAGCTCTTTCTAACACCATCACCAGAAATAATGTGACACTGGAATCCTTGTCCACCTACATTACTGTATGCTATTATTCTTGCAACTGAGCTACTACCACTGGTGGTAAGAACAACTGTTGGTTTTTGATTTCCAATACCTTTCTGGAAGTTTATTGAATAATTACCACACGTCTGCTTCGATGCGGTGAAGTTTGCACCAGCCAGGACGGTACCATTAGAAGCAATCCTACCAAAAGCACGGATTGCGAAGAAATCAGCATTACCTGATTGATCAAAAGCAGATGCTCCTCTATGACAAATAGTTGTAGTCTTTAGAGGTCCACATACAGTTGCAGCATTTTTTATAAGAGCAGTACCACATACAGTAAATGTACCAGACGTACTAATACTATCTGCATGTATTTTACCTTTGAAAGATGATGTTCCAGTAACTGCAAGACCACCTTGTAATGACACACCAGCAGCAACTTTTAGTGCTCCACCTACAGATAAGTTACCCTTAACCTGTGCTGATTGAGCAACACATAAAGAACCTGCCGTTTGTAATTCTCCAGTTGATTTTAATTTACCTGAAATAAAGGTTTGACCATCAATTTTAACAGAAGTGGTATCTTGAATTGAAAGTTCATTATCACCAGTAAGTCTTATTCTTGCACCACGATCTTGTAATTGTCCTTGTTTAAAACGAGCAAAGTCAATAAATGGTCCTCCAGAGGCGCTTGACTCTAGTTGAATATTTGGATTTGCCTGTTGACCTATTGTCAATGTACCAGACATACTAATGGCATTTGCATTCATTGTAGTCTGAACATCCATGGATGTATCAATTACAACACCACCTTGTAATGATGTAAGTCCAGCAACTCTAAGGGTTCCACCAACAGTTGCATTACCTTGAAGTGTAGTGCCTTGAGTAACTTGTAGTGCTCCACCAATAAATGCATTACTATCGGCACATAAGTTACCACTTGCTCTTAAAGTTTGACCAGCAAGAATAGAACCACCGGCACTAATTTGACCATCAACTCTTACTTGTCCAGAAGAACTAATATTATTAGTGCTAATTTTTGATTGGAAATTAGATTCATCTGCAACTTGAAGAGTTCCGTTAACATCCAGATTTCCTTGTAAAGATGTAGCTCCAGCAACTCTAAAGATTCCACCAACAGATAGATTACCGGTAACTCTACCATTTCCACAAACATCAAGTCCAAGGGCACATAATGTTCCAGAAACATAGAAACCAGTGCTTCTAGTTGCTGCTTTTAGATTATTGTTATGATATAAATCAACAGCAGCACCACGATTAAAAACTAAATGATTATGAAATCCCTGGCCTCCGTGATTCATACTTCTAAAATTGGCAGTAAATGTAGAAGCATTACTGGATACCAACATAAAGTCAATATACTTATCGACAGCACCAATGAAATCTAGTTCACTTTTTAGTTGTAATGCACTAGAAATAGTGGCACCTCCACTTAAGCATGTAGTTCCATCAACTTTTAATGTTCCACCAACAGAAGCATTGCCTTTGAGTTGAGTATTTTGAGTAACTCTCAAGTTTTCATTTACAAATGCTTGACCTTGGGCACATAAAGAACCACCTGCTCTTACAGTTTGACCAAATAATCCACTGCCATCTGCCTGAACCTGTTGATCGACGATTACTTGTCCAGAAGCACTAATAGTATTAGCACTGAGTTTTGCTTGGAACTCAGACGCACCAGTAACTTGTAATGTTCCACTAATAAAAGCATTACCATCAGCACATAAGTTGCCAGTTGCTCTTAAAGTTTGTGTAGCAATAATACTGCCAGCAGATCTTATTTGACCAGCAGCGGAAATCTGACCTTGAATTTGTGTCTGTCCTACAACAGACAGAGTTCCTTGTGATTGCAGTCTTCCTTGAGTTCTTAAACTACTTACTGTTACATCACCAGCAATATTAGCACTACCAGCAGCACTAAAGGTTCCACCAACACTTAAGTTACCAGTAACAATTGCTCTTGCAATAGTTGCATTTCCACTAACATACAAATCTTTATCAAGAGAAGTATTACCTTGAACCTGTAAAGTTTGATCAACTCTCAATTGTCCAGAGATGAAAGTATCTCCATCTAAAGATGTATCACCAACAACAGATAAGTTTCCACTAACAGATGCATTAGATTTGAGTTGAGTATTACCACTAACTGTTAATGAACCATCTAAAGAAGTATTTCCAAGAACTGTTAAAGTTCCGTTGAGAGAAGTGCTTCCACCAACACTTAAATTACCTTTTGCTTGAACTGCACCAGAAAGAGTGGTTGTTCCAGATACAGTTAGATTTCCATTTAGATCAGTATTTTGAGTAACTGTCAAGTTTTCATTTACAAATGCTTGACCTTGGGCACTTAAAGTACTTGACTTTAACGTTCCTATAGAAGCAGTTCCAGGAACTCTTAGAACTCCACCAACTGAGGTATTACCTGCAATTTGAACAGATGATGCGAATGAAGCAGTGCCATTAACATCAAGATTACCGAGAGATGTGGTGCCAATAACTCTCAATGTTCCAGCACAAACTAGTCCACTTGCCTGTACATTGCCATTTACATCTAATTGTCTGGTTGTAGTGATACCACTACTTCTGTTGAGCATTGCATCACCAGAAACATCTATTCTTCCGGTGAATAAACTATTTCCAGAAATATTAATATCACTGTTAAAGAATGCTTGACCTTCAACACATAATGTTCCACCAACTGAGGCATTTCCACCAATAAATGTATTACCACCAACACTTACGTTGGTAGCAAAACTTGCATCTCCCCTAACCTGTAAGATGCTCTGGAGGATTGTGATTCCACCAACAGCTAGATTGTCTTCAACACTTACATTAGACTTTGCAGTAACATCACCAGAAAGGTATGTTGTTCCTTTAACACTTAAACTTCCACTGAGATATGTTTTTCCTTTAACACTTAAGTTACCACCAACACTTAGATTACTGAAAACTTGTAAACCACTTACAGATATATCACCACCAAAACTTGCGTTTCCAGATACCTGTAAGGATCCATTAATATCAGTGTCTCCACTGGGACCATCAATTCTAAATACGGGAGTTGGATAATTGGCAATATCTGGATCCGGTACTTTGATTGTATGGTTTCCAGATACAGTAAATGCTTCCTTAAGTTGACCACCAGTGAAGATTGATAGTCCCTGAGCATTAGCAGAAGCAGAACCACCTTCTGAGGGTTCAATATATGCTCTGACTCTTCTAGTTTCTACAACTTTACCCTTAAATTCTATTCTTGGTTGATTAAAATCAAGATCTTCAATGAGTACATTTGCGGCAGTACCAACAATTTTTAAGTCTCCAGGTCCACATACTGTTACAGGGTTTTTCAATACTGAACTCTGTCTAACACTTAACGTTCCACTAAGAGTTGTATTTCCGGAGACTGATAGAGCTCCATCGAGATTTGTGTTTCCACCAACAGACAGATTACCAGCAACCTGTAAGTTATCATTAAAGTCTGCCTCTCCAGAAACTGTAAAATCTCCCTTAAGATTTGTATCTCCACCAACACTTAAGTTTCCACAAACAGCTAAGTAACTCCTTGCAACTACTTCTCCTATTAAATTAGAAGAACTAGAAACAGTTAATTGTTGACCAATAACTGCACCATTATTAACTACTAAACTTTCACCGACACATACGTCACCTTTGAGTTGAGTTTGACCACCAACACAAAGTGTTCCGGCAATCTCTGCATTTGTATCAACATTTAAGTTTCCACCAATAGATGCATTACCAGAAACTTGTAAGTTGTTATTAAAGTCTGCACTTCCAGAAAGTGTTAGTGTATTCTTGATTGTAGTAGGACCACTAACTGTTAATGAATTATCTAAAGAAGTATTTCCAAGAACTCTTAGAGATCCGTTGAGAGAAGTGCTTCCACTAACTGTGAGATCTTTATTAAGGTCTGTATTTCCAGAAACTGTTAGACCTGCTTTGAGAACAGTTGCTGCAGATACATTCAATCCACCATCTAATGATGTGTCTCCAGTTACTTTTAGAGTTCCACCAACAGATGCATTATTACCAACATTTAGGTTTTGACCAACACTTAGAGTAGTTTTTGCTTGGACTGCACCAGATAGAAGAGAACTTCCATTAACACATAGTGATCCAGATACATTTAACTTATCACCTAGTGTTGTGATTCCAGATACACTTAAAGCACCAAGAAGACTTGTATTACCAGAAACTTGTAAATTGCGATTTAGATCAGTATTTCCAGAAACTGTTAGAGTTCCTCCAACAGAAGCACTATTCTCTACTTGTAATCCACCAACTAAATCATAATCACCAGTATGTGTAGTAAGTCCTGTGATCTGACTATTTCCAGATAGAACGTAACCACCAGGAGCATCAATACTAACCGTTCCAGAAACTGATAGTCTGTCATTAATTGTTAGATCATCAAGAGTTACATTTGTAAGAGTTACTGAATCTTGGAATGTAGCAATACCTGCAACATATAATCTGTCAAGTCTAGTAAGTCCGTCCTTAACTTCAATTACACTTTGTGGTTGATTGGTGTTAATACCAATTTTTGATGGTAGAATAGTGAAGTTTCCAAGAGGAGAGTTGATATTGCTATCAGTATCAGTATCTTGCTCAGCATCTTCGGGTGCAATCAGTCCAAACTTTCTCCACTTATTATTCTCACTTCCTTCCTCTCCTGCAAAAATCCATCCAGCATATCCACCAGGAACGGGGTCATTCTTGAATACAACATCACCAACACTGTTATCAGCATCTGCTAGGGGTGTTCCCATCCCTACACTATACTTTCTTCTTGTATTATCAGGATCAGTTCCTTTTAGAGTGATGAATTTGAAGTCAGATCCCTGATCAGAATTGAAATTAACTTTATTGTTGAATACAACAGGACCATTAAACTCAGAGGTAATAACGTTTCCTGCTCCACCTTCAACCTTGATGAACTCTTTGACGGTTACGTCATCAAAGACAACACTGAGTCTAGTGTCATCTCCATCATCACCAACAAATCTAGGTACTGGAATTCCAATGGTTTCTTCTTGTCCAGTATTAGAACTGAGTCTTCTATTACCAACATAGAAATCACCACTATCATTCATACCAGTGTAAACGACTACACCACCATCAGTTTTTTCAGATTGTGATAGAAGTTGATCCGTTTTATCAAGAATTCTGTCTTGTCTCTGAGGTAATGCATTAGAATAGTTGCCTGGTCCAAAACCAACATATTCAAAAGTATGACCAGAAGCACGAAGAATAGAGTATCTTCTTCCCTCAACTGGAATTGGTCTAATTTTCTTGGCAAGGGTTCCTGCGGGAATAGATGTGACTCTAGTTCCGAATAAACCTCTTAAGATATCTGCTTGATTACTAGAGAATGCATTTTTAACTCGAACAATTTCAGATCCAATTTCAACATAATCACCTTTTTCAAATCCATCAGCATTTGACAGAGTTACTGTTGTAGAAGAAGTTGTTATTCCAGAATTAATTGTAGTCGAAATACCAACATAGAAGGAGTTCATTCTCCTTGCAATGTTTTCTCTACTTGAATCACTATCTGCTTCTTGAGCAGTATATCCTGTAGGAAGAATGTGTCCTACGTTAGTGGGGGGTGTTGCTGTCGCAACTCCCATTCCAATTTTAAATGTGAAAGTGTTAATTCCAACTCTTTCATTTACAATAAAGTTGCCATTGTAAATAGAACTTGTTAGTGAAGACTCATCATTATAATCAATCTTGAAAGCATTACCAATATTAAGTCCATGAGCAGTGCCACAAGTAACTGTTACAATTCCTGTAGATGGATCAGTATATTCAATGCTGGTAATTGTAGAAAGTGATCCAGCAAGAATAAACTTACCATTCTTCTTATGAGTTCCGATTCCACTATTTGAAGGGGGGAGTAAGAATGAAACCTTTTTGGATGAAGGAACACTAAGAATTCTGAATACCCCGTTAAACTCATTAGATTTTTCACCATGATCAATAGCGTCTTCAATCTGAATTGAGTTCTCAGTTGCTTGGTTTATACTAGTTACCGTTAAAGTTGCGGTAGAATAATTTACACCACCACCAGAGAATGTAGGAATGCCAACATTAGAAACAGTTAGTGTATCACCAACAGAGTATCCAGAACCACCATCAACAATGACTGGGGATGTTAAACTGAAGTTTCCACCAGTGTTAGTGGTAAATCTAATTGTAGCACCTTCACCAGTTCCACCAGTTAGTTTTGCATTGTAGATCGTTGTTGAAATACCAGAGAATCCAAATCCACTACCAGAGTTAGCAATACTAACTTGAATTAAATTATTTAAGTTGTGCTGAACATCAGTGGTAGCTGTCGTAATGCCAGTGGTTTGATCGTAAGTTAGATCTGTAATATTGAAACCATATCTGTTGTTAACAAGTAGTGAGTTAACAAATTCTTTAGTAATACTTTGAGTTAAGTCACCAGTTTCAACTTCACTAACTCTCTTATTAGATGCAATTGATAGTGAAGCAGAGGGGTCCATAGTATAATTATCTCTATCAAGCATAGGATAGAGATTAACTACATTCTGAGAGAAACCTCGATCAGCAAAGAAACTTGAAGTTGGATTAACACTACCCAATAGACAAGTTAAATGATATACACCATCTTGAATATTTTCTTGATATTCAGATATTTCATTTACCCTATAGATGTAATAAACTTCCGAATATTGATTAATAGAAAAGTTAGGATGGTTTTCATCTCTATCTGTTATTGCAGCAGGTCTATTACTTAAGAAATTTCCTGGATCTCTTACAGTAGGAACATTAATAGTAAATGTTTTGCTATCTACAACACTCTGAACATCAAAAATTCCATTGAATCCTTTTTTATCAGCTGCTGTAGTATTATTAGAACTTGAAACTTTATTAAGTTTAACCTTTGCACCGGAAGTTATTCTATGAGGAATTTCTGAAGTAACAGTCGCAATTCCCAAAGATGAACTGTAATCAATATCATGAATAACTTTTAAATTTCTAAAATCAGTTAGATTTGCAATACTTGCAGAATACTCACTTGTATTTTCTACAATGGTGCTGCTAGATTCTTGAAGAACATATCCTGCAGCAGGTGGTTTTGCGTTTAGGAATTCCTTAGGAATTACATATCTAATTTTATAAATTCTATCATCTAAGTTTCTATTATCAGACTTCCTGCTAATGAAAGATTTACTTGTTACCTTAGTGGTTGAATTCTCAATTGCTTTATAAATTTTATTAGTAGCATCACCCTTAACATTAATGTACCAGTTATTTTTTGTCGTATCATACTGAATTGGATGTCCTGGATCCCCTGGGAATTTATCGGAAACCGCACTAATAATTCTAAGTGATCCACCAGTGGTATTTACATTTTCAATAGCACTTGTATTACTAGAAACTGCTTCGTTGAAAGTTTTTGCAAGTTTGATTTGATCTGCATTTAGACCAGTCTTGATAACAAAATACTTCTGATCTAGTTCAATACCATCAGGAATAATGCCATCATCCGATAGAATTCTTACAGTTTCCCCATCTGCAAATTCATGAGATCCCGTTAATCCAAAAATAGATCCTGTAGATTCAGTAATACTATTTGCAGTTCCTGCAGTATTTTTGGCAACAAATGAAATTTTCTGACTAGTAGCAATAGTACTACCTTCCATCACAATATTTGCAGTTTGAGTTACATTACTAACTTCTAATTTTAATTGATCTGCAACTCTGGAACCAATTCTGAATTGATCAATAATATGAGTTGGTGGAACATCTTCATCACTATATCCAAAAGTATATAATCTGTCAGAACTACCAGTTCCAACAGTGTGTGACGTAGTTAGACCAACATCTAAAGGAACCCAGAAACTAGATTCTTCCTCTTTAACTACATTCTTTGGTGGAATGATATGAGTAATATAACCACTATTATCTCTTGCAAAAGCAGCATCTCTAAATCCTCTAGCAATTAGAGCTTTTGCGCCAAAATTTGAGTTTGAGTTGGTAATACTTTGGTCTCCGCCACTAGCAGCAAGGAAGTGATTGGCAAAACCAATTGCGAAAATAGAAACACATTGGAGGACAGCACCATTACTTACCTTTACGTGAGTGGTCTCATATTCTGGTTTATAAATTGCCTTTGAGTTGATATGTAATGGTTTTTCACTATCAGCAACTGTTGTAGTATCGTTATATGTTCCTGTGGTACTATTATAAAGTAAGAAGGCGTTATCATCCTTCTGAAGGCCGATTCCCGTAAACTGAGCGAGAACCATGGATTTAAATCCAGTTGCTTTAGATCCGTCAGCATGTAGTCCATTGACACCATAAACCGATCTGAGACTGAGATTAAAGATATATGGTGATGCACCAGTTACAGTATCAGGTTCTACCTGTACGGTTTCGTCTCCAGATAGATGAGGATTAGTGACTACAGTGTCTTCAGATGCTACAAAAGCAAACTGAGTTGGTGAGAGCACTTCTGCTACCACAGTACCACCCTCAGCATTAAATGTAGGATCACTTGAAGGGGCGCTAGAATTTGTTGTAATGCCAGAAACAATAATAGGAGTTCCGACATTTAGATTATGGGCGATAGTTGTTGTAACAACGACATTCTTTCCAACAGCACCACTGAATGTGTAATCAGTGTTATTAGTAGAAAATACACTAGTAATACCAATCGCATCTGCTTGTACAGCACCAACGATTTGATTCTCTGCTAATTTTGGTTGTAGAACTTCATTTGTAGGCCAAGAAGGTATTGCTCTTCCCGAACTTGAACCATAAGCATTAGATACTTTAAAGTAGTAACTATCTAAATCTGTCTGATTATTTGAGACTGCAGAACCTCCAGTTACTGCACCCAACTCAATAGTGTTATTTCCATCAGCATACTCAAAACAAGTTAGTTTGTGGTGAGAATAGTTGGGTGTGAATCTTGTATTTGAATAATTTTTATATACAGTTCCGTTTGGATCTCCATCAAAGATACTAAACTGCCAAAAATAACATCCACCAGTTACTTTAAAGATGGCAGCTCTATCAATCTCACTATTTTGAGGATCAGGTACAAATAATGGAGAAATCTTAGTTTTTCTAAGATCCATACCAACTAGAGATGTACCCCTAGGAATAATTACACCACCACTAACAGAGTTAAAGTAATGTAGTACGTTAGCAGAGTCCTCAATATCAAAGTTTGATGATGCAGTTAATTCACCAAAAGATGCTATATTACCAAATCTATCCTTATATTGTGCGGTTCCACCATTATTATCAATACTTAATCCAGGACGATTATCAATCTTATGAGTTCCTGGATAAACCAGAATGGTTGTCTTGTCGAACTTATCATTATCTTTCCCAGCGACAAAAGAAAACCTAGCAGCTTCTATTAAAGCTCTTTGAATCGTCTTGAAGGGTCTAGTTAAAGAATTACCCTGATTTTCGATACTATCAGTAGCATCTTGATCGGTTGGATTTACATAAAGAATAGTACCTTCGACGTTCTTTATAAAGTTCTCTAGTCTACTGAGAGGCATTTATCTGAATACTAAATTTTTCTTCTAATGTATTTAGACAGAAGAAATCTAGTATCCGATTACATCAAAGAGGATTTACATAAACCATTTCACAACTTCCCTGCTCTTCCAAAATATCACGGGTGAATCTCAGAATGTCCATGAATTTTTCAGTATCACACTCAACAGTTTGATGACTACCTTCACTGCCGTAAAGATCAAAGCATTTACGCATGGGGTTGACTACAAAACGAACCAGATACTCGTCGTCAGAACCAGTAGATTGAAAAATGTCTTCCATTGAATTGGAGTTGTGTACCTATGTATTATATCAGGTTTCGGGGTCGGTGTCTACAGGGGGTGTGCCAGTTCTTTTGGTGGGTATTGGAGTGTCGGTTAGTTTCCAAAATACATCATTATTTCCCGGATAATCATCATAGCATTCACCATCGTAAACAACATGTAATTTATCTTCGTGATTATCTTTATCTAACCATCTAGCAACCCACACTTCATAATGACAATCTGGCATAGTTCCATCTTCATTTGCAATAATGATTTGTCTTCCATATGGAATGTCTTTTACATATAAATTTTGTGGTCTTCCAAAAGCAGTTAAAGTTACGGTAATTGTTTCGGGATCTACAAGTCCATTCCAATATTCTGGCAAATCTATGACGTTTCCTTTCAACTTTCCACGAATATAAATTCCTGCTTCTGGACCTTCTGCGACAATATGTCTAATTCTTTTTCCTTTTTTTGTTGCGTGTGGAATATCAAAACTGACCTTATTTCCAGTTGTAGTTCCAGTAATTATACCATTTACAACTAATCCTCCATTGATAACAGCTCCACCATTGAGAACTGTACCTCCATTTGTGATTTGACCACTATTTTCAATCTTCTTACCATTACCAATGGCAACATCGTTCTTGACACTCAGACCATTTTTTGTGTCTAGTCCATTGGTTGTTTTAGTTCCATTGACAACTTTTATACCATTAGTTGTTAAGATTCCATTGATAATGCTTGCAGGAGCAGTGACAATAAATCCTGTGGTTGGTGAAATAATTTTCAATCCAATTGCATTTTGCTGTGCCGAATAAGCACCTAAAGAGGGGACCGTTGGTAAATTGATTGCTAATGCAGCTGTAGGTAAAATTGGTGCTCCTACAACCAAAGGTCCATTTATGTATGCCTGACCAGAATGTGCGATATTAGGTATTACATCTAATCCTACAACTAATTTTGGTGTTTGTAATTCGTTAACTCTTGCCATTTTACTTTTTACCTACTAAGAAATTTTGGAATATTTTCAGAAACT
>CEOA01002675.1_pt1 | contig 28530 bp, 35 predicted proteins | sample 530251 | NCBI WGS metagenome assembly CEOA01 (sample SAMEA2619838, study PRJEB7988) | marine metagenome | biome: marine biome (ENVO:00000447); feature: surface water layer (ENVO:00002042); material: "saline water (ENVO:00002010), including plankton (ENVO:xxxxxxxx)" | depth 5 m
CTAGAGGCGGTACTGGAGTGGGTACATTCACACTCAAAGCAGGTACTACCGAAATTCTAGAAAAACAAGCAGCGTTCACAGTGTTTGCTAGTGGTGCTGATGTTAAAGGTGTAAAAGTAGGATTTACTAATTAAACCAATGAAACTCATTACAGAAGAAATCGAAAATGTAGAAGTTATCGTCGAAGAGCGAGGCGGTAAAAAGTCTATGTTTATTGAGGGTATCTTCCTTCAAGGAGACTTGAAGAATCGTAATGGACGCATGTATCCGATGGACACACTCCGAAAGGAAGTTCAAAGATATAATGAAAGTTTCATATCTGGTGGTCGTGCTCTTGGCGAATTGGGTCATCCCGAAGGTCCAACCGTAAATCTAGATAGGGTCTCTCATAAAATAACTTCTCTAAGAGAAAATGGTACAAATTTCATTGGCAAGGCTAAGATCCTTGATACACCAATGGGAAGAATTGCTAAGAATCTAATCGATGAGGGTGTCAAACTAGGAGTATCATCTCGTGGTCTTGGTACACTTACTACTAATAACGAAGGTGTTAAAATTGTTTCTGATGATTTTCATCTCGCAACTGCTGCTGATATTGTAGCTGATCCATCCGCACCTGATGCCTTTGTACAAGGTATTATGGAAGGAAAAGATTGGGTATGGGATGGTGGTATAGTAAGAGAAAGGTTTGCAGCTAAGACATATAAGAAGGTCAATACTATGGTTGACCAAAAACAACTGGAGGAGAATAAGCTAGGATTGTTCCAAAACTTCCTATCAAATCTCTAACATTTTATAAATAAACATAGATTATAACAAGATCTAATCGGAGTGTTCACAAATGTCCGCTAAGGAATTACAAGAAATGGAAAATCCTGTAACAAGGGGTGCGAAGTCTGGCGACGGTATGAAGAAGGTTGATGATTCAACTTCTCCAGGAGCATCTGCGTCTTATGAAGATTTGGGAGGTCCTACCAACCAAAACTATAAGCCAGATAACGACTCAGCCAAGCTTAAAGAACCCAAAATCAAAACTGTATCTGATGTAGTAAATCGTGGAGCAGGTAAAGCTGATGCCATGCAGTCTATCGGTACAGAAGTTCTTAAGCAAGGTGACGAACCAGCTAAAGAAGATTCAGCAGAAGTAGTTGCTGAAGAAACCCCATCCGAAGAGGAGACAACTCCAACTGTGGATGTCGAGCAAGATCTTGCTGCTCTATTTGGTGGTGAAGAACTATCAGAAGAGTTTCAAGCAAAAGCTAAAACAATCTTCGAGGCAGCAGTAACTGAAAAAGTTAACGCTGTTAAAGAAGAAATGACAGCTGAGTTTGAAAAAACAATGTCTGAACAACTTGAGTCTACTAAAGCAGACTTGATCGAAAGAACTGATGCTTATTTGGAGTATGTCTCCTCTGAGTGGATGTCTGAGAACAAGATTGAAGTAGAGCATGGACTCAAGACAGAAATGACAGAATCATTCTTAAGTGGAATGAAGAGTCTTTTTGAAGATCATTATGTATCAATCCCTGACGACAAATATGATGTATTGGAGAGTATGGTCTCCAAATTAGATGAAATGGAATCCAGACTTAACGAACAGATCGAAACAAACATTTCTCTCAACAAACGCCTAGGTGAATCTACAGCAGATGGAATTTTCCGTGAAGTAGCCGAAGGACTTGCTGAAACACAAAAAGAAAAGTTGGGATCGTTATCTGAGGGTGTTGAGTTTGAGAGTGAAAAAGCATACCGTGAGAAACTAGTTACACTTAGAGAATCTTATTTCCCTAGTGAAACAAAAAGTTCCCCAAATAAAGTCGAAACTCTCTCTGAGGGTGTGACTGCCGAGGGTTCAGGAACAGAAGTTAGTGGTTCAATGAGCAACTATCTTAAGGCCCTTGGAATGGCCAAATAACTCGCAAATTTAATTTTCCCCGTACGATGTACAACGCAGAACAACTAATGGAGAAGTGGGGTCCACTTCTCGACGCTGAAGGGGTTGATCCTATTAAGGATTCCCACAGACGCTCAACAACGGCGGTTCTCCTTGAAAACCAAGAGCGTTTTCTAAAAGAACAACAAGCATTTGAATCAGGAAACGGAATGCTTACTGAGGCAGCTCCTACAAACAGTGGTAACGCTGTAGGTGCTTCAGGTGCATTCGGTGCAGATTCAGCATCCACAGGTCCTACTGCAGGTTTCGACCCAGTATTAATTTCATTGATTAGAAGATCAATGCCTAACCTCGTTGCATACGAGTTAGCAGGTGTTCAACCAATGAATGGTCCTACTGGATTAATCTTCGCAATGAGATCCAGATACACCGATCAGGGTGGAACAGAATCATTCTTCAACGAACCAGATTCTGCATTCTCTGCAAACAAGGCAGGAACTAACATTGGTCAGGCAACTCAAGGTGATTACACCGATGCTACTGACGATGATGGTACTGTTGGTTTCGGTTCTACTGGAGTTCAGAGAGGAACAAACCCTGCGATACTTGAAGGAACAGCATCTGATGCAGTTCAAGCACAGTATTCACTCGGTCAAGGTATGGCAACTGGTGACTCTGAGGCACTAGGTGACGGTACTAACGGTGACTTCAACGAGATGGCATTCTCCATCGAGAAAGTTACTGTTACTGCTAAGTCTAGAGCACTAAAGGCAGAGTACAGCATGGAACTTGCTCAAGACCTTCGTGCAATCCACGGATTGAACGCTGAGGCTGAGTTAGCAAACATACTTTCTTCTGAAATTCTTGCAGAGATTAACAGAGAAGTTATAAGAACAATCTATAAGACTGCTGAAGCAGGATCACAAGTCAATGTTGCCAACGCTGGATTCTTTGATCTAGATGTTGACTCCAATGGTAGATGGTCAGTTGAGAAGTTCAAGGGTCTTCTGTTCAACATCGAAAGAGATGCTAACAGAATCGCACAAAGGACTCGTCGTGGAAAGGGTAACATCATCATGACAAGTGCTGATGTAGCATCTGCTCTAACCATGGCTGGTGTACTTGATTACACTCCTGCTCTTAACGCTAACCTACAGGTTGACGATACTGGTAATACATTTGCTGGTACTATCAACGGTAAGTACAGAGTGTATATCGATCCATTCTCAGCAAACAGTGCTCAGAACCAGTACTATGTTGTTGGTTATAAGGGAACATCTCCTTATGACGCTGGATTATTCTACTGCCCATATGTACCTCTACAAATGGTCAGAGCCGTGAACGACGGAACCTTCCAACCTAAAATTGGATTTAAGACAAGATACGGTCTTGTTTCAAACCCATTCGCTGAAGGAACTGCTCAAGGTCTTGGTAGAATCACATCTAACAGCAACCGTTACTATCAGAGAACAGTTGTTAAGAACCTTATGTAAGCGAGACGCTTATATATTTCTCAAGAGACTCCTTAGGGGGTCTCTTTTTTTATCTAAATATACTATATGGAGACCTGTCTAAAATAATGACGCAAGCAACTAATCCTTTATCTCAGTCATTTTTTGCTAAACAAGTTACAAATAAAAATTATTTGTCTCCTGTTGGTTTTAAATTTAATATAGTTAAAACGCCTAAGGTTGATTTCTTTTCCAATAGTGCAAAGATACCTGGTATAAATTTACCTACACCCCAACTTGGTAACTATCTAAAAAAGATTGATTTACCTGGTGACAACATAGAATTTGAAGATTTAACTTTAGATTTTATTGTAGATGAAAACTTAGAAAATTATTTGGAAATCCATAACTGGATATATGGTTTAGGTTATCCAGAAAGTATATCTGAGTTCCAAGAGTTGATTACACAATCAGATGGTCAAAAAGATGTTAAGGAACAGTTTAGTGATGGTACATTGTCAATTTTGAATAGTAATTTTAATGTAAGCACCCGTGTAAAATTTAGAGATTTATTCCCAATATCATTATCATCACTAGAATTTACTGCCACCGAAAACGATTATACATACTTTACAGCTACTGCAACATTTAAGTATCTGTTCTATACGATTGAAGTTGACACTTAATTTATGAATCTTGAAACTATACAAAGTATGTGGTCTAAAGACGCACAGATTGATCAAGACAATTTACATGACGAAGCAGCAAAGATACCATCTCTTCATGCAAAGTATTTTGACCTGTACAATAATATAAAGTTACTTAGAGAGAGATCTATAACAGTAGATAATAAGATTCGTTTGGAAAGATGGAACTATTACTCAGGAAAATCCGACCCTGAAGTGTATCAGGCCGAACCTTTTCCTTTTAAAGTTAGAGAGAAAGATGCGTTAAAAAGATATATGGATGCTGATGAGAAGGTACAGCAGTCAACTTTAAAAATTAAATACTACGATGTAATGCTTACCTATCTTGAGGATATAATTAAACAGGTAGGGAACAGAAGTTATCAGTTAAAAAATATTATTGATTGGCACAACTTTAGGTCTGGATAGTCATGAGTAAGGTTGTTATTTCTAAAAAGAATGAAGTCTTTCTAAAGATTCAGTCTGAACCACATGTGTATCAAGAACTGTCGGATCATTTTTCTTTCGACATAGAAGGAGCACAATACATGAAGCAGTATCGGAAACGATATTGGGATGGAAAGATTCGTTTGTTTTCAACTCATACTAGAGAGTTATATGTTGGATTGTTAGATAAGTTAGTTTCGTTTTGTCAGAGACATGGATATGAATATGAATTTATAGACAGTAAATTTTTTGGTACTCCTTATGAAGAGAATGAACTAATATCAAAAGAAGGTGTTAAAGAATATATTAATCGTATCTCAAATCATCGCCCAAGGAAATACCAAGTTGAGGGAGTATACGATGCTCTAAGACACAATAGAAGGTTAGTGATATCGCCCACTGCCTCTGGCAAGTCTTTGATGATTTACTCAGTAGTTCGTTACTTTGCAGAACGAAAGAAAAATATTCTGATAGTTGTTCCAACGACATCTCTGGTAGAGCAGATGCATAAAGACTTCTCGGAATATGGGTGGGATGCTGATTCATATTGTCAAAGAATTTATGCTGGAAGAGATAAAGAACCAAGTGCTCCAGTTGTTATTACTACCTGGCAATCTATCTATAAGTTAGAAAGAAAGTACTTTGAAAGATTTGAAGTTGTAATAGGAGATGAGGCACATCTATTCAAAGCAAAATCTTTGACACAAATCATGACAAAACTTCATTTAGCGAAATATAGATTTGGTTTTACTGGTACACTGAGTGGTACACAAACACATAAATGGGTTCTTGAAGGCTTGTTCGGTCCTTCTTACAAAGTAGTTCGTACTGATGAGTTGATGGAAAAAGGTTATCTTGCAAAATTACAGGCAAAGATTCTTTTACTAAAACATGATGAGATAAAATTTTCTAACTATCAAGATGAAATAGATTACTTGATTAGTAATGACCGTAGGAATAATTTTATTAAAAATCTAGCATTAGACTTAAAAGGAAATACTTTAGTCCTTTTTGCTAGGGTGGAAAACCACGGACAAATACTTTTTGATAAGATAAATAGTGACAAGGAAGAAACCCAAAAGGTTTTCTTTATTCACGGAGGGGTGGATGTTCAAGACAGAGAACAAGTTCGTGAAATTGCAGAGAAAGAAAAAGATGCTATCATCGTTGCCTCTTACGGCACCTTCTCAACTGGAATTAACATTAAGAACTTACATAATGTAATCTTTGCATCTCCATCTAAATCCAGAATAAGAAATTTACAAAGTATTGGTAGAGTGCTTCGTAAATCTAATAACAAATTTAGTGCAACCCTATATGATATAGCAGATGATTGCACTTATCTATCAAGTAGAAACTACACTTTGAATCATCTCATCGAAAGAATTAAAATCTATAAAGAAGAAAATTTTAACTATGATATGATAACTATTAACTTCAGGAGTAAATAATGGAAGACGAATTCTATAGTACAATTAAATTAGTTACTGGCGAGGAGATATTTGCCATAGTGACTATAGACCCTGAAGCACCAGAAACTCTGATACTACAAGATCCTGTTGTCATACAAGTTATCCACGGAGCGAGAGGCTCGTATGTAAGAGTGGAACCTTGGTTACATATTCCTAACGATGATTTCTTCTTTGTCAATTACAACAAAGTTGTTACAATGACAGAGATTGATGAAGACCATGACATGATAGAGTATTACTGCAATTACCTAGCAGAAAAATTAGAACAGAAGTACGGTCCTGTATTTAAAAATAAAGGCAAAAAAACTCGCCCCTCGGAAAAAATGGGATACAAAGGAACCGTTAAAGATGCCAAGAAAAAATTAGAAAATATATTTGCTCTAGATTCTCAGGAAAATAAGTCCGTAGGAATAGCAACAGATACTTAGCTACAATCCTTCTGAACTTCTACAAAGTTATTCTAATGGGGATTTGAACTTTTGTCAAGCTGTGCTATAATACCCTTATACAGATAAGAACTATGCCACGCAAAAGATCGGATCACTATGTCAATAATAAAGAGCTATTAGAGGCAATGGTAGTCTACAGAAATAAGTGTGCCATTGCAAAAGAGAAGGGTCTGGAACCACCATTAATCAGTAATTATTTGGGTGATTGTTTTTTAAAAATTGCAACTCATTTGTCGTATAAACCGAACTTTGTAAATTACATGTTCCGAGAGGACATGATCGGCGATGGTATAGAGAATTGCGTTCAATACATCCATAATTTCAATCCTGAGAAGTCTACTAATCCTTTTGCATACTTTACACAGATAATCTATTATGCCTTTCTGAGACGCATACAGAAGGAGAAGAAGCAACTTGAGATAAAAACTAAGATAATAGAGAAGACAGGATTCGATCAGGTCATGGTTGTAGAAGAAGGTGCAAGTGGAAGTGCTTCAGACTATAATACAATTAAAGATAACATCCAGTATAGAAATTCTAATAGATGAGAGACTTAATTTTGTTTGGGGATTGTTTAGACACCCTTAAAGAATTTGATGAGAAACCTAGGATGTGTGTTACATCTCCTCCTTACTATGGTCTAAGAGACTATGGTGGCGAGGGCGATCAAATAGGATTGGAATCAACTCCAGAAGAGTATATTCAAAAACTAGTAGAGATATTTCGAGAGGTAAGAAATATTCTAACAGATGATGGTACACTGTGGTTGAACATAGGAGACTCATACTATAACTATAGACCTGGTACTGGAGGATTACCTAAGCAAACTGTTAGTAAAACCAATCAAGATCTACCAGAAAATTGTAATAGAAGAGCAAATAAATTAGAAGGACTAAAAGAAAAGGATTTGATTGGTATTCCTTGGATGCTTGCATTTGCATTAAGAGCAGATGGATGGTATCTTAGACAGGATATCATTTGGCATAAACCAAACCCAATGCCAGAAAGTATGAAGGATAGATGTACAAAATCACATGAATACATTTTCCTTTTAAGCAAAAACAAAAAGTATTTTTACGACAATGAAGCAATTAAAGAACCAGCAAAAGACTGGGGAACAAGGGATCGCAGTAAAGGTAAGTACCACAATCCTGGCACTGGCTTGGCTCCTCATAGTGGGTTATCCAAGTCTTACCCTACAAAAAATAAACGGTCTGTTTGGTCAATAACTAACAAACCATATAAAGGAGCACACTTTGCTGTATTCCCACCTGACTTAATTGAACCATGCATTCTTGCAGGAAGTGAGAAAGGTGACATTGTTCTTGATCCATTCATGGGATCTGGAACCACTGCTATGGTTGCTAAGAAACTAGGCAGAGACTACATAGGTTGCGAATTGCATGAGGGTTATGGTAGTCTAATACAAGACAGAGTAAATTCTAGACAAGGTACATTGGAGAGTTTTTTATGAAGATAGCAATTATAACAGATCAGCATTTCGGTGCTAGAAAAGGTAGCGTAGAGTTCCACCAGTATTTTCAAAAATTTTATGAAGACATTTTTTTCCCTGCGATTGCTAGAGAAGGCATCACAACTCTTATCGATATGGGAGACACTTTCGACAATAGGAGGAACATTGATCTCTGGTCTCTCAAATGGGCTAAAGAAAATTACTTCGATAGGTTACAAGATATGGGAATTGCTGTATACTCTATTGTTGGGAATCACACTGCGTACTACAAAAATAATAACACAGTTAACACTATTGACTTATTATTACGAGAATATAATAATATTATTCCTATCAGAGACTTTGCTGAGTATACAATTGGAGGCACCAAATTTGCCTTCCTCGCTTGGATGAATAAAGAAAATGAAAAATCAATGCTAAGAAAAATCAAAGCATCTAAAGCAAAAGTTGCCTGTGGTCATCTAGAGTTAAATGGTTTCTCTCCATACAAAGGATTTGAACAAACAAGAGGACAAGATATAGAACACTTACAAAAATTTGATAGAGTCTTTAGTGGACATTATCATACTCGTAGTAATGATGGTCAGGTATTTTATCTTGGTAATCCATATGAAATGTATTGGAATGATGTAGAAGATGATAGAGGATTCCATTTCTTTGATACTGAAACTTATGAACTAGAATCAGTTAATAATCCTTATCGTATGTTCTATAATGTTTATTATGATGATACACCTTATCAAACATTTGATAGTAGAGAACTAGAAGGGAAGATAGTCAAAGTAATTGTTCAGAAAAAAAGTGATGTCAAATCATTTGAAAGGTTTATCGATAAGATTCAATCTTCTAATGTTGAAGAATTAAAAATCGTCGAAAATTTTGATTACAATAATGGATGGTTACATGGCGATGATGATATTGATGTGAGTGAGGAAAATACCTTGTCAATATTAAATACATATATTGATGAGTCTGAAGATAATCTAGACAAATCTAGAGCAAAAGACATGTTCAAAAACTTATACACTAAAGCTTCAGAAGTCGAGTAATGTATTTACTAACCTCAGATAAACAAACAAAAGAAGGTGCTTATGCTGTAAAGGATAAGGCTGGAGAAAAAGTTTTGTTTATCTTTGAACAACAAGATGATGCAGAAAGATACTCATCTCAGTTGTTTTCTGATCATGGAGTCCAAATGCAGGTTATAGAAATTGATGAGGGTGTTGCAATTTCTGCCTGTGAGATGTATAATTATAAGTACACTGTAATTACACCTAACGATATCGTTGTACCTCCACCACTAGATGATAAAATTTGAGAAAGTTCGTTGGAAAAATTTCCTGAGTACAGGAGACCAATGGACTAATATACAACTTGACAAGACTGGAACCACTCTTGTTGTAGGAGCAAATGGTGCAGGAAAATCTACCATGCTAGATGCCCTGTGTTTTGTGCTGTTTAACAAACCATACAGAAGAATAACAAAACTTCAAATGGTTAATAGTTCTAACGAGAAAGGAACTCTAGTAGAAGTTGAATTTAAAATAGGAACTAAAAGTTATCTTGTTCGTCGTGGTATCAAACCAAATATATTTGATATAGAAATCAATGGTGAGATGCGAAACAAAGAAGCAGATGATAGGATTAACCAAAAAATATTAGAAGATCATATATTAAAATTAAATTATAAATCATTCACACAAATTGTAATATTAGGTAGTAGTAATTTTATTCCTTTCATGCAATTATCTCTTTCTCATCGTAGAGAGGTTATTGAAGATCTATTAGATATTAAAATTTTCTCTGCAATGTGGAACCTTGTTAAAGATAAGATCAAAGACATTAGAGATGAGATTAAGATACTCAATACTAAGAAAGATACCATAAAAGAAAAGATATCTATGCAAGAGGATTTCTTAAAAGAGTTGCAAGATAGGGGTGAAAAAAATATAGAGAAAAATGAAGGAAAAATTACAAAAATTAATCTAGAAGTTGACAAATTACTTAATGAAAATATAGAAATCGAAGACCAAATTGTTACAAAAAACAAACAATTATCAGAGGTAAATGAATCTCCAAAACGGTTGAAGACACTAGAAAAATTAAAGGTTAAGTTAACTGAGAAAGTATCTGTTATTACAAAGGAACATAAGTTCTTTAACGATAATGTCACATGTCCTACATGCACCCAACCTATTGAAGAAAACTTTCGTCTAAATAAAATCGAAGACGCTCAAAATAAGGCAAAGGAACTCAGAGACGGCTATACGAAGCTTGAGGAGTCGATAAAAGAAGAAACAGAGAGAGAGCGTCTTTTTCTCACACTTTCCAAGGAGATTACGAATCTATCACATGGCATTTCTCAGAACAATGTTCGCATTACTGGATACCAGAGACAGACAGGAGATTTACAACAAGAAATTCAAACTCTTACCAAACAACTTCAAGGTAGAAATTCTGAACATGAGAAACTAAAAAGATTCGAGGATGATCTTCAACAAGTATTTGATGAACTCGTAGAGAAAAAAGAAGATATAAAATACCAAGACTTTGCATTCTCTCTTCTTAGAGATGGTGGAGTGAAGTCTAAGATCATCAAGAAATATTTACCACTCATTAATCAGCAAGTCAATCGTTACTTGCAGATGATGGATTTCTATATCAATTTTAAATTGGATGAAGAGTTTACTGAAACTGTTCAGAGTCCAGTTCATGATAAATTTACATACTCATCTTTTTCAGAGGGTGAGAAAATGCGTATTGACCTAGCACTTCTTTTCGCTTGGAGAGAGGTTGCTAGGTTTAAAAATTCTGCAAATACAAATCTTCTTATACTTGATGAGGTGTTTGATTCATCACTAGATAGTGTAGGTACAGAAGAATTCAATAAGATTATTAGATATGTTATTGCAGATTCAAATGTCTTTGTGATTTCTCATAAGATTGATATGTTAGATAAGTTCAATACTGTAATAGAATTTACTAAGAAAGGTGGGTTCTCTTATATGTCTAGTAAGTCTTTGGTTGAGGGTTAATTATGAAAGAGACTAAATGGACAGCACAAATAATGTTACAATCAAATAGATTAACAAGAGTAGAGTTCTTTTCACCATCCAATTTAAGAGAGGATGCAGAAGCAACTGTCAAGGCATTATATGGTGTAACTGATGTTCGTCAGTTAAGGAGATTGTGGTCATGAAAGAAGCATATATTGCTAAGAATGTTTTAGATTATACAGAGATCAAACAGGTCTATGATCATTTGATGAATAATCCATGTTGGCATATTGGTGGTGGTTATGCTAATGCAGATAATCCAATACTAGCATATCCTAGATTTGTTGCAAAAGATCCTAATGGAATACATTCAGAATTTATTGCTGCATATATGATTGCAACGATGGTTAATGTCAAACAAAAGATCAGAGATAAATATGGTTTTGAACTACCTACACATGATATAGAGTCGGTAGTTTTCAATGCCCAAAGGAAAGGCAACATACCTTGTTTCCATACTGATGGTACTGGTAGCAAGAAATATAGTTGGAGTATCATTGGATTCATGACTCCACAATGGGATAAGTCTTGGGGTGGAGAATTACAAATCCAAGAAGAGACTTTTACTTTTGAACCTGGTGATTTTATAGCATTCAAATCTACTGAACTACATGATGCTATGCCTATACTAGTAGACACACCATTTTACAGATTGACCTGTGCATGCATGATACCGTAATGTGACAGTATATTAAAGTGTCCACTTGAGGGTTTTTACCCTCTATTTTTTTGTTATACTAGTAGTATACAAGACGAGACAAAATGCTTCACGAAATTAAAGGTAAACTTGCCAAACTCCTAGCAACAGAAAATTTGATCATCGAGCATAGAGATGTGACTACTGCATCTTTCGATGTAGAGCGTAGAGTTCTTACTCTACCAATGTGGAAAATTAATTCTGAAGATGTATATGATCTTCTAGTAGCACATGAGGTTGGTCATGCACTTTATACTGACCCTCGTAACTGGTTCATGGAAGATGAGTACAAAGATCTTAATCCATCTTTAGTAAACATCACAGAAGATGCTCGTATTGAGAAGTTAATGAAGAGAAGATATGCAGGTCTAAACAAAACATTCAGTAGAGGATATACACAGTTAAATGATGATGATTTCTTTGAGACTCAAGGTGAAGATCTTGCATCATATAGTTTCCCTGATCGTATCAATCTATGGTTCAAAGTAGGTGCATTCTTAAACATCAAGTTCTCTAACAAAGAGAAAGAGATTGTAGATATTATAGGTAAGTCTGAAACATTTGATGATGCATTACAAGCAGCAAAAAGACTAAGTGCTTTTATCGAAGAGAACCAAACTAAAGATCTAGAGTTTGTAGAGAAAGTAGTTTCAAAAGAAGGTGTTGCTCAAGGTGGTCTTTCTAATCCTATGGATTTAGATGACTTACTAAATGAGTTAGCAGAGAAATCAGAAGAAGAGAAAGAAGAAACAACAGGTGAAGGTAACAATCTTAAACCAGAAGATATAGATGGAGATTTCGATCTTGATGATACTGAAGCAGATGATGACGATGATATACAAGATCTTAACTTCAGAGGTACAACAGGTGGTACTCATGCTACTAATGATTTTGAGACTAAAACTGTAGACTCACTAGCAGAAAAATTAGAAGAACTAGCAGGTAAGTATGACCCTAATCGTGAGACACCAGTTTATCTAAGTCTTCCAAAAATTGATGTCAATAGAACTGTAGTTCCTGTAGATGAGATTCACTCATATATTGAAGATGATTGGAATACCTATGAAGAGAGAATGGGTGAAGATCTTGCAAGATATGGTGGTGCTAATTGGGTAAAAGAATGGCACAAAGAGTCTGAAGACGCATATCAAAAGTTCAAGAGATCAACTGGTAAAGAAGTTAGTTATCTTGTTAAAGAGTTTGAAATGAAAAAAGCAGCATCTGCATATGCTCGTGCTGCGACTTCTAAAACTGGAGTTCTTGATTGCTTAAAACTACACCAGTACAAGTATAACGATGACATATTCAAGAAGATTACAGTTCTTCCTGATGGTAAGAATCATGGCTTGGTTTTTGTACTAGATTGGTCTGGTTCTATGGCAGATGTGTTACTAAACACTGTAAAACAGATGTACAATTTGATATGGTTTTCTCGCAAAGTCGGCATCCCATATGAGGTTTACGCATTTACTAACGAGTGGTACTACTATGGTATGAAAGATGATAGACCTGCTCGTGAAGAGCAAGGTGCAGATGAATTATACATTGAAGATCATTTCTGTTTGATGAATCTTCTTAGTAGCAACTGTAATGCTAAAGAATGTGAGAGACAGATGTTGAATATCTGGAAGATAGCAGAAGGTTTTCATACTAGACATGGTGTTACTCCTAGAAGAATGTCACTATCTGGCACTCCTTTAAATGAAGCATTAATTTCTCTTCATGAGATCATCCCTCAGTTCCAAAAGAATACTGGAGTTGAGAAAGTAAACTGTGTTGTACTTACTGATGGTGAAGCAAGTTCACTTTGTAGAACTGCAATGGTTCAGCGTGATTGGGAAGAGAGACCAGAATTGCGTCATAAGCATATTCGTAGCAACTGTTTCCTAAGACACAATGGTTATACTCGTAGGTTGAGTGACATTTATTTCAAGTTTACTAAGGTCTTATTAGAAGATCTTAAGTCATCTTTCCCTCAAGTTAATTTTGTAGGATTCCGTTTACTTGGTGCCAGAGATCTTTCATCTATGATCTCTCACTACATTCCTGATTTTGACGGTAGAGATCGTGCTCGTGCTGATTGGAAAAAGCATAAGTCCTTCACTATCAAGAATCAAGGATACGATTCATTCTTTGTTCTTTCTTCCAACAATCTTTCAAATACTACTGAGTTTGAAGTTGCTGAGGATGCAACCAAAGCACAAATCAGATCTGCTTTTAAAAAGTCTTTCACTAACAAAAAGATGAACAAAAAAGTATTAGGCGAATTCGTTGAGATGGTCGCTTAACAAACTGTCCACTTGGGGGTTTATTCCCCCTTGTTTTACAGTATAATATATACATATACGAGACAACATTATGGCTTTCCAAGCAAAATTTTCAAACGAAGACTTGATTTCATTCTTAACAAAAAACGATACTGTTAAGGAAGTTACTAGTAAGCAAATAAATGAAGCAGCAGCACACTTTGATGTACAAGTGCAAAGCGTTACAAAGCGTGTCAACAAACTTAAAGAGTTCCGTAAAGTTACTCGTGGTAAGTGGACATTAACTGTGGCAGAAGCACTAGAGAAAAATTATTCAGCACCTTCTGCTCAACCAGTACAGAGTCTAAATCTTATTCCAGATACAGATGATCACTTTGTTAAATTTGGCAACTTCAATGATATCAGAAAGATCATTAAGTCCAAGGTATTCTATCCTGCATTCATCACAGGTCTATCAGGTAATGGTAAGACCTTCTCTGTAGAACAAGCATGTGCTCAAACAAAGAGAGAGTTTATTCGTGTTAACATCACAATCGAAACAGACGAAGATGATCTTATTGGTGGTTTCCGTCTTGTCAATGGTAGCACAGTATGGCATAACGGTCCAGTTGTCGAAGCATTGGAGAGAGGAGCTGTCCTCCTTTTAGATGAGATCGATCTAGCATCTAACAAGATACTATGTTTACAATCTATCCTAGAAGGTAAAGGAGTATTCCTTAAAAAGATTGGTAGGCATGTTCTTCCTGCTAAGGGATTCAATGTTATTGCTACTGCCAACACAAAAGGTAAAGGTTCTGACGATGGTAGATTCATCGGTACTAATGTTCTTAACGAAGCATTCCTTGAGAGATTCCCAGTAACATTTGAGCAATCATATCCTAGTGTTTCTATCGAGCAAAAGATTCTTGAGAAAGAGTGTGAAGATATTCCATTCTGCAAGCATCTAGTAGATTGGGCAGACATCATTCGTAAGACATTCTTTGACGGTGGTGTTGATGAGATCATCTCAACTCGTAGGTTAGTTCATATTGTTCGTGCCTATGCTATCTGGGGTGACAAACTCAAAGCAATCCAAGTTTGCTTAAATCGTTTCGATGATGAAACAAAATCTGCTTTCCTTGACTTATATGATAAGGTAGATGCAGATGTAGATCTTAAATCTGAAGATGCTAATTAAACCTTTTGGTCCTTTGATATTACATGAAGTGATATCAGAGGACTTTTTAAATTTTCTTGTTGATGCATCTGTCCAAACAAAAATTAAAAATGAAAATGTTGGATGGGATTTAGCAGGTAATATAGATGATCAATTACAATGTGAACTTGATCCTGATAGATTTGTGAAGGAAATTTATCCTCACATTTTTAGGTATATGGCAGGATGTTTACAAAGAAGAAATCAAGATATGTTAGGACAACCAGATCCACCAATGTCAAGACTTACTTTTAATTGTGGTAATGGTCCTTGGATGAATTTTCAAAAGAAAAATGAATTCAATCCTGTTCATGTTCACAGTGGTGAACTTTCTTCTATTATAATGATTGATGTTCCCAAAGAGATAGAAGAAGAATCTGATGCTGTTAAGGACAAAACTAATATGCCTTGTCCTGGTCAGTTAGAATTTCTTGACGGTCCTTCTGGATACATGTATACTGGAAGTTATAAAGTAGTTCCTAGGACAGGTGACATATTTGTATTCCCTGCACAGTTAAAACATACTGTGTATCCATTTACAAGTGATGTTACTAGGATAACTATGAGTTATAATATATTCAACATACAAGTTGACTCAAATATTAGGGAGTGATATAATGTTGGTAGAAGGAGGAGGATTATTTTTATCTGAATTTTATTTAATTTTTCCTGCCCCTAATGCAGATGAGTTAATATCTACAATTGAAAATGTATGTAACACTAAAGAAGTAAATAACGATTACTTTGAATGGGGAGAACATTGTACAGTTGATAGAATACCACTTGAAAATAACAATTTTGAATATCTGTTAGAACCAAGTATAAAAATCTTTGGTAATAAATTAGAAAAAGATTTTGATTATACATTGTATGACCCTTGGTTAAATTTGTATAAGAAAGGTTATTTTCAAGAGATTCATGATCACTCAGGACATGATATTTCATGTGTATTTTTTGCAAATGATGGGATTGATTTTGGAAAATTATTTTTTATAGATAGAAATTCTTGTAACTTTTCAGAAGAGTATGAAGATTTAATATCTTATTCAGATACTCATGAACCATCAGTTAGAAAAGGAGATATAATTTTTTTTCCTAGTCATGTTTTACATGGAGTTCGTCCACATAAAAATAATGAAATAAGAAAAACTCTCTCTTTTAATTTTAACATTAAAGAAGTATATGGTTGACTCAAACACTTAGGAGTGATATAATGGTAAATGCATGGAGTCTAGCAGCATCTATACTAGACGGAACCTTTGAGGAGGATTACCCACTTATGAATGATGATGATCTAGAATGGATCGAAAGAACTGGTGGGTTTGAATGGACTCCTGGTTCGCCATGGCCACCAGAAGAACCTGCAGATATAGATGACCAGTATATGCATCATTTTACTGAAGGGAAATCAACATACACAATCGCTGAAGAATCTCCTGAGTACAAGTACAACGAAGATGAGATATTAGATAGTATGAAAGAGTATATTGGAAAAACATATTCCAAACATTACTCTAATAAAATACAAACTCTAGATCTTATTGATTCTGTTGGGGATGCATCAGCATTCTGTCGTAGTAACATACTTAAGTATGCATCTCGATATGATAAAAAAGGAACAGCAAAACTTGACATACAGAAGATAATACACTATGCTGTATTATTATACCACTTTGAAGAATTAGACAAGGACTCTTAACCAATGGATATGAAACTATCTGAAAAAACTATCGACCTCTTAGAAAACTTTTCTTCTATTAATCAATCTATTTTGGTTAAAAAAGGATCTAAACTTCGTACAATATCTGTGATGAAGAACATCCTTGCAGAGGCAGAAGTTGATGAAAACTTTGAAAAAGAATTTGGGATATATGATCTCCCACAGTTCTTAAATGGTGTCAATCTTATGAATGACCCAGACATCGATCTTAGGAATGAGTCTTATATGATTCTTCGTGAAGGTGAAACAACCAAAGTAAAATTTGCTTTTGCTGATCCTGAGGTGATCATATCTCCACCAGAGAAAGGTATTGAATTAACTAACCCTGATGTATCATTCCAGTTGGATAGTATTCAACTTCAGAAGTTGCTTAAGGCATCTTCAATATATCAGTTGCCAGATCTTGCTGCTGTTGGTAATGGGAAGAATATTACTTTGACAGTTCGTGACAAGAAGAATGATAACTCTAATGAGTTTTCTCTTGTTGTTGGGGAGACCGACAGTATATTTGAATTTAATTTCAAGATTGAAAATATCAAGTTGATTCCTGGTTCATATGAAGTTCAAATTTCTAGAAAGAATCTTGCTAAGTTTACCAACAGCAAGTATAATTTAGATTACTTTATAGCATTGGAACCAGATTCAACATATGCGGATTGAGTCATTACCACTTTTTAGTGTTTATATCCATAAGGTTAATATAACTGAATGGAAAAAAGAAGGGAACCGTATATTGTCTATGGTTCCCTTTAACAGCAGTACAAATTTTCAACACACGCATATTGATTACACAGACTACTTTAATAAATCAGCACCTCCATATGCCGAAGATTTTTTAAAGATTACACAACCGTATCTAGATGAATTTTTAAAAATTTCTCAGTACAAATTTACTCATGTAAGTGGTCTTTGGTGTCAAAGATATAAGAGCAGAGATTATCATGTTCCTCATGATCATGGCACTGTTGGTTATTCTTGTGTATTTTATGCTAGAATAAACCCAAAGGTACATAAAAGTACTTTGTTCTTTTCACCGTTTGCAGCAGAATCTGGTAGTCGTGATACTAATTCTATTGCAGTTGAAGAAGGTGACTTGGTAATCTTCCCAAGTGGTTTGTTGCATATGGCACCACCACATGATAGTAACCAAGATCGTATTATTATTTCATTGAATCTTTTGTAATGAAAACTGAATTTCTTTGGGTCGAAAAGTATAGACCCAAGACTATAGATGAGTGTATACTTCCTGATAGTATAAAGAATACTTTTCAGAAGTTTGTAGATAAAGGTGAGATACCTAATTTATTACTTGCTGGTCCTGCAGGATGTGGTAAGACAACTATTGCAAGAGCACTTTGTGAACAATTATCATGCGACTACATTATTATTAATGGATCTGATGAAGGTAGGTTTCTTGATACTGTAAGAAATCAGGCAAAGAATTTTGCATCAACTGTTTCTCTATCACAAACTAGCACTCATAAGGTAATCATTATTGATGAGGCAGACAATACAACACATGATGTACAGTTATTATTAAGAGCAAACATTGAGTCTTTTTATAACAACTGTAGATTTATTTTTACTTGTAACTACAAGAATAAAATTATAGAACCATTACATTCTAGATGTGCTGTTGTAGAGTTTGGTATCAAAGGTAAAGAGAAGCAGAAAATTGCAGCATCATTTTTCCAAAGACTCAACGAAATATTAAATGTAGAAAAAATTAAATCTGATAAGAAGGTTATTGTTGAATTAATTAACAAGCACTTTCCAGACTGGAGAAGAGTCTTAAATGAATGCCAAAGATACTCTGTTGGTGGTATAATAGACTCAGCAATCCTTGCAGAATTTTCAGATGTAAAAGTAAATGATCTCATTAAGAAACTCAAAGAGAAGGATTTCCCATCGGTTCGGAAGTGGACGGTTTCCAATTTGGATAATGATCCTAATCTTCTCTTCCGTCGTATCTACGATGCTTTATACACATCCCTTGACGGTCCTAGTATTGCTGCTGCTGTGCTTATTATTGCTAAGTATCAATATCAGATGGCATTCGTAGCAGATCAGGAAATTAACATGCTTGCATGTCTTACCGAAATTATGGTAGAATGTAAGTTCAAGTAAAAATTATGACTATTAAATCAAACAAATTACGCAACCAAGTTAAGAGTGGATTTTATTATCTGTTCTGGGGTGTTGCTACATGTTCTGTAGTAGCAGGACAACTCTATGTTGGTACTTCACATAGAAAATTATCAACCTCATTAGATGCATGGTTTGATAAGACTATTGCTATCATGATACAGAAGCGTTTGATGGAACCAAGAGGATTTTATGCACCTGTTCCTAAACCAGAGGATTATGAGAATGATGGAGTACAATTCTTAAAAGATCTTGATCCTGATGATTATGTCATTTGGGAAACAATTAGTCAGGAAACTTACTAAACCTGTATATATAATACAGTATTTGAAGTGTAAGAAATATCTTACATACACAGACACAAATACAGACTCAAATTACAATTAAAAACTATGGCTCGTAATCCTTACGAACTCCGTATGGAGTGCCTTACAATGGCAGAAAACAGACTTCAGAATCGTTTTTCTGAAGCACAAAGAAGATACGAATATCTTTCTGATATGGGTATAGAACAGGATCCTGAGGACTATCCTGTCTTTCCAACTGATGAAGAGATTGATGCTTTAGCAGACAAGTTAGTTGCTAAAATGTCTGGAGAATAATATTATGTCTCGTATAGTTCCAGTAATGCCTCCTCTATTAGAAGGAGAAATAATAAAAGATTTTAATGCTAAAAATTGTGATCACTCTTTTAATGGTGGGGCATGTGAAAAAGCAGTAGAGATGTATCTACTAAGAAACAAAATTAACTATTCCATACCTCATATAGATCAAGGAATTGATCTTGTAATTGAGGAAGAAGGATTAGAGAGAGCACAAGTAAAAAAAGTTGTATATAAACATAGTCTTGACTACGGAATGAAAAAGCGTGGTATAATAAAGCATAGAGCAATCTTTGACTTTAGATTCCAAACTTCTGGTAATAACTCTCCTCCTCGTACAAAAGAAAACACTGATGTTTTCTATCATGTTTTAATGACATGTTGGAGGACTCTCATCTTTAAAGTTCCAACCATAGGATTAACAACTAATCCTGATGGTGCATTTGCAAAGATGAAAAATCCATGTCTTGATAGAGCTTCTATACAACGAAGAAGACAAGAAGGAACTGATATTAGATCATGTTTAGTATCAGCAGAGTATAGTAAACAAGTCTATCAACATTATCCAGAATTTTTTCTTCATAGACCTACTTTATTTGAACTTGCAGCATGAAGCAATTGAAAACTCCCCTTCGTTATCCTGGTGGAAAGTCTAGAGCAGTTAAGAAATTATTTGGTTATTATCCTTATAATAAATCTGATTACAAAGAATTTCGCGAACCATTTCTAGGAGGTGGTTCGTTTGCTTTAGAATGGACTAAAAGATTTCCTGATACTAAAGTATGGGTTAATGACTTATACGAACCATTAGCAAACTTTTGGATGGAGTTGCAGCATGATGGTGAGGCATTGCAGAACTCAGTTTGGAAAATAAAAAACTTGCATCCAGATAGAGATACTGCTAGAGAATTATTTGAACAAGCAAAAGAAGATATAAACAATAAAGGATTAACTAATAGAGAAAGAGCAGCAGCATTTTATGTTACCAATAAGTGTAGTTTTTCTGGTCTTACTGAGTCGAGTTCTTTTTCTCCACAGGCATCAGAATCTAATTTTTCTTATAGAGGAATTGAAAAACTAGCAGAGTATGGAAAATTAATTCAGCATTGGAAGATAACTAATAGTACATATACAGATCTCTTAACTGATGATCCTACAGTCTTCATATATTCTGATCCACCATATGAGATATCATCAAACCTGTATGGTAGAAAAGGTGCTATGCATAAAAAGTTTGATCATGATCAGTTTGCTTCAGATTGTGATGATGCATGTGCAGATCATATAATATCTTATAATTCATCACAGTTAATTCGTGATCGTTTTGTAAATTGGAATGCATCTGAATTTGATCACACATATACCATGAGATCAGTGGGTAAATATATGTTAGAACAAATGGATCGTAAAGAATTAGTATTGACTAACTATACAGTATGAAAATTATAGGACTCTACGGTAAACTTGAATATTTAACTGAATCCAAGTTAGAAAAAGATATAGATTGTCATGATTCTGGTGCTACTTTATTTGTAGATGGTTATCATATTAGAAGTATTAATGAAGAGCGTTTGAATAGGGTAAAAGAATATGGTGGTTTTCCAGAGAAGTCTATTGATTATGTTCTAGGAGATTATTCTAAAGATGATGTAGATATAGTTTGTTATGTTCCAACATATCCTTGGAATAATATTTTCTTATACAATGAAGTTACTACTACAAGTAAAAAAATTTGGTATGAAGGTAAAGAAAAAGAAGCAAGTAATTTATTAAGAGATCTATTTCCACATGCAGAAGTATGGTATCTATCACATCATTTATGTCATGCAGCATCAACTGTTTTTACTTCTCCATTTAATAGTGGAAGTTTTTTAACATTGGATGGTTTGGGTAGTGGACTATGGGATTTTGCTACTGGTAATATTCGTAGTGGAGAAAATAATAGTATAGGATATTTCAATAAGAGAAAAAAGATTTTTAGATTCTTTCGTATGCCTGGCGATGTTGGTGAGAATTCTTTCGGAGAATTTTATTGTCAATGGTCTAAGATGATATATGAGGGTAAGTGTAAAGAAATAGGTAAAGAATATGATGATGATAGGACACCAAAAGAAGGGAAGATAATGGGTCTTGCATCATATGGAAATAAAATAGATGCACCTAAACCATATACACTTGCTAATGATTTTGCTAAAGAATTATTTGATATCGAAAAATATGACTTTGGACATAATGTAGCAAACTTCTATGACTATCGTATGGTATTCAATTCTATCCAAGGAAGTTTAGAAGATAAGGCATATTATTTGCAAAGATCATTTGAAGATGCTTTACTTGGATTAGTTAAGTCTTTACAAAATGATGGTTACCTAGAAGATAATCATTGTTTTGCAGGTGGATCTTTCCTTAATGTATGTGCTAATAGTTTATTAAAACCATTGTTTAAAAATATGCACATCCCACCATATACAAATGACTCTGGTATTCATTTTGGAGCAGCAGCATATGCTGCTTATAAAACTGGAAGTAATCCTCGTATGCCAAAAAATAATATTTCATACCTTGGAAAATCTTATGAAGATTTTGTTCCTGATGAGGAGAATATGGAATACTATGAAGACTTTGATTTGTTGTGTGAGACAGTTGCTTATGAACTTGAGAAGAATAAAATTGTAGGATGGTTCCAAGGTAGATCAGAACATGGTCCTCGTGCTCTTGGTAATCGTTCTATTCTTATGAGTCCTACTCAACCAGAAAATAAAGACATTTTAAATAAGAGAATAAAACATCGTGAGCATTGGAGACCGTATGCTGGTATAATGTTAGAAGAGAGAATAGATGATTATTTTCTTGAGGGTGAAATTACACCGTACATGTTGAGTTCTCAGCATGCTATAAGTGATAGGATACCTGCTATTGTTCATGAAGATAAAACTTGTAGGATTCAAACTGTTAATAAGAAACAGAATCCTAAGATGTGTCATCTACTATCTAAATTTGAAGATCCTATTCTTTTAAATACATCATTCAATAAGAGTGGAGAACCTATCATAGAAACTCCAGAAGATGCTATTAGAGGATTTAAAAATATGGATCTTGATTTTCTTGTCATTGGGAATTACATACTATGGAATTAAAAGACTGGTTGAATTCAATTAATATTAACAAGAAAGATATTCTTGAAGAAGATCCTGATGCAAAGTATCCTGCATATATTGTAAATCGTTGTTTATCTGGTCATCTTGATTGTGTCATGTATGCTAATGAGATGAATAGATTTCCTAATTTAGATAAGGATATGCAGTATAATTTTATGCTAAATGGAATTAGAAAGAGAAAGCGTTTTGCTCCTTGGTTAAAGCAAGAAAAGATTGAAGATCTAGAAGTTGTAAAAAAATACTATAACTATAATACTGAGAAAGCAAAACAAGCGTTGAGAATATTAACTCCTGATCAATTAGAATATATAAAAAAGAAAATGGATGTAGGTGGTATCAAGTGAAAAAGGTTTTAAGTATTGATATTGATTATTGTTTTCCTTCAGTAGATGAGTGGCCGAATGATAATAATGAACTATGGGAAGAGTGGCATCCTTATACAAAGTGGACTCAATACTTTACTAAGTATACTGATTTAAACGATAGATCAAAGATAATTGATGAAGAGTGTTTGGATTATTTGTTAGAAACATATACTAGAGCACTTGCAGCATCTCCTAATGCTACAGTTTCTTTTGGATTTGATCATGATATGATACTCAAAGATCTTCCTAAAGAAAAGATTGATCTAGTTAACATAGATCATCATGATGATTTTTTAGCAGGAACTTTTATCGGTGATGATAACGATGAATTTAAAGAGTACCTTGCTTGTCATCTATTAGAATATCATTTTGCTCATACCTATGGTAAAGTTGATGAGGGTAGTTGGGGTGCATATCTACATCATCAAGGAAGACTGAATAGTATGACTTGGATTCGTAATGAAGGAATAAAAGAAGTTGATACTCGTAGTCCAGTTAATAAATTTATATGCGAGAATGTGGGTGAACCTACTAAATGGAGAGCTTGTCATGCTCATGAGTATGATCATGGAGACTATGTTTATGATCATATCTTCGTTTGTCTATCTCCAATGTATTTTCCATTACCAGTTTGGGATACCTTTAGTGTATTCCTTGGCATCTATGAAAAACAAAGTGGAAAAGACTGTAAGATGAATGAATGGTGGGATAAAAGATATATCAATAGGATGGCTTATGGTAAGGCATATGAGGTAGTTTACGAAGGACTTCAGAATGTGAAGAAGTCCCTAAACTAAATAAAAATACTGAATTTTATCTTAGTATAATGAGCGTTGTTGTTGAACCGACCTATGATTGGTCGCCAGATAGTATGATTGAGGTGGCTTTAAGTGAGCCAGATGACTTTTTAAAAGTACGAGAAACATTGACACGAATAGGTGTTGCTTCCCGTAAAGAAAAGAAATTGTATCAGTCGTGTCATATACTACATAAACAAGGAAGATATTATATCGTTCACTTTAAAGAATTATTTGCACTTGATGGAAAAAGAGCTAACCTTACTATTAACGATGTGCAGCGTAGGAATCGTATTAGTCAGTTGCTTGCTGATTGGGGCTTGATTTCTATCAAAGAATCTGCTAAAATATCAGATATTGCACCTTTAAACCAGATAAAAGTATTGTCTTATAAAGACAAAGGTAACTGGATACTAGAAACTAAGTACAACATTGGTCGTAAAACTAAAGAAGAGGAAGTGTCATGAACTATAAAAGATGGATCGCAATAGGTTCAGCAAGTCTTATCGGATTAACTTATGTTGGTGCAATAGGAACAATTGCCAGAAGACAACCTGAGGAAAGTAAATTTCCTAGTCTTCCTGTTGGTCCTTACACATCATATAGAATTAAGACTAATGCAGATGGTTCATATGAAATGGCATATAGAGCAAATGATCCTTTAGTTATGTCTAATGTAAAAGATATACAGAAGAGTGGTGGATTCTTAGGAACGAAGAAGCAAAATATACAGACAACAGAAATGTATACAATGGATGGGGCAGTTCATCACGGAGGACCTGTTAGTAGCACAAGTGCTTGGATAGATCCATCTGCTAAAGGTAAAGGAGATGACGCTCCAAAAATTAGTGCAAAGACTATCGAATGTATTGAAGCTGCAGGTTCTGGAAAAGGAACTGGTAGAATGGTAGGTGGTGCTGTTGGTGCCTCTGCTGCCCCTGCATTGTCAAATATACCATTTATAGGTTGGGTTGCTGCTGGATTTGTTACCATGTTTGGTGCAGATAAGGGTGGTGATATAGGTGCTGACTTGTCAACATCATACGCAGGATGCGATGATATAGATATTCCACATACTAAGTGAAGCATTATATATTTGATGTAGATGGCACTCTTACACCCAGTAGAGGTCAGATTGATAGTTCATTTAAAGCATTCTTTATAAAATTTTGCTGTACATATCCTGTATATCTGGTTACTGGTAGTGACAGACAGAAGACAGTTGACCAACTTGGTCTTGATATATGTTACAGAGCAAAGAGAGTTTATAATTGCTCTGGTAGTGATGTTTATGAAAGAGATGTTAATGTCTATAGGGATGATTGGGAGTTGCCAAGGGATGTAGAAAAGTTTTTAAAAGACGAGTTGGACTATAGTTGTTTTCCTATTCGTAACGGATTGCATATTGAAAGAAGACCAGGTGGAGTAAACTTTAGTATCTTAGGTAGAGGAAAAGATCCATCTGTAGGTAGAGAAGAATATATTAAGTGGGATAAAGAGAGATTAGAAAGAGAGGATATTGCAAATAGACTTAGAAATAATTTTCCGAATCTATCTGTAACACTAGGAGGACAGACTGGTCTTGACTTAGGACCTCTAGGTAGTGATAAGAGTCAGATTATTAAAGACTTTAGACTAGGAGAAGAGTTGCATTTCTTTGGTGATAGGATGGAAAAAGGAGGAAATGACTACAGTTTAGGGAAAGCAGTACAAGAAATGGGTGGTAAAGCGTACCATGTTAAAGACTGGAAAGAGACACAAAGTGTTATAATTAGTAGTGTCGCCGAAAGGGACAACAAAAAACAACTCGCTTATTAAGGAGAACTATTATGACTAACCTCGCAAGGTATCATGCTACTAATCTTCCAGAATTAATGAAGATTATTAGAGAAAACGGTATAGGGATGGATGACTATCTCAATCGTTTCTGGGATGATACTACAACAAGTAATTACCCACCTTACAATCTTATCAATGTAAGTAATACTGAATCCAAACTAGAAATAGCACTAGCAGGATTTAAAAAAGATGAGATTAAAGTCTATACAGAATACGGTAGACTTAATGTGGAAGGAAACAAAGAAGAAAAAGAAGATAAAACTTACGCACATAGAGGACTCGCACAAAGATCCTTTAATAGATCATGGCATATTGCTGAAGACACTATTGTCAAAGACGCAACTATTGAAGATGGATTACTAACTGTCACACTTACTAAGGTAATTCCAGAACATCATCAGCGTAAGGATTGGATCTGACTAGGCATAAATTTTTGTAACTAAAAGTAGGTTTGTTAGGATTTCCTAACTAAATAAAGTACATATGGAGACAACTATGCACAACATAATGCCCCAGAACCAACTGTCTGGATGGACAATGACCGATCACTCTTATTCAAGTGATTCATGGGAACAAAAACTGGATGAGTATTATGAATGCATTGTTGAATGCTCGCATGGTCAACCTATTTGCAAACGGTTATGTAATGAAATTCTAAGGTGATATATAAGGGGGTCGTCAGACCCTCTTTTTTATGATATAATGACGAAAGGAATTTAAAACACATGTCGATAAAAGTAGCGTTGATTAACAGCGATCAGATAATCGCTGATATAAAGGAGGTAATTGATCCTGATAATGATAGCAGACAATACCTTTTCAATAATCCATTAAAGGTTATTTTACAACCAACAATGACTCTTCAAGAAGATGGAGGTCAAGTCGATCATAATCAATCTCAAGTTTCATTAGCAACTTGGCAAGCATTAACAAATGATTCTACCTTTGTAGTTAATCCTAATTCAGTTCAATGTGTATTTGAACCTATTCCTGATCTTAAGGCAATGTATTTGGAGTTGCAAAATGGCAATTAAGATAGTAGTATTTGATGACAGTTATAAATGTGTCATCGCAGATGTTCAAGAAGTAGTTGGTGCTGATATTGGTGAACCAGATTGTCAACTTACAGATCCATATGAGTTCATTGAGTTTGATGAGGGAGATGAACCAAAAAAATATATTGATCGTTTAAAACCTTGGGAAGTTCTTAACAAATCATCAGATAATAAATGTCGTATTAGCAGTGATAAGATTCTGACTCTTGTAGATCCAGACAAATTTATTTTAGATGCATACAATGAAATTATTAATTGAATGAAGTTTTACACTAATGTGCAAATGATCGGGGATAACTTCCTCGTTCGTGGTTATGATAATGGTGAGTACATTCAGTTCAGAGAAAAATATAATCCAACTCTGTTCGTTCCCTCAAATAAAAAAACTTTTTATAAAACTTTAGAAGGTGAATATGTTGCACCTATCAAACCAGGTTCGGTAAGAGACTGTAGAGATTTTTATAAAAAGTATGAAGAAATTGATGATTTTAAAATTTATGGCAACGAGAGGTATATCTACCAGTATATCTCAGATAAGTACCCCGAAGAAGAGATCAAGTTTGACATTGAAAAGGTACGGTTATTAACTGTTGATATTGAGACTCGTTCTGAGAATGGATTTCCTGATGTAGAAACTGCTGATCAGGAGATATTATTGATCTCTGTGCAAGATTATAATACTAAAGAGATCACAACATGGGGTGTTGGTTCGTTTAAAAACAGGCAGGAGAATGTTCGTTACATACAGTTCAATAATGAGCATGATCTTTTAAGTAGTTTCATTCAATGGTGGATGGATAATACTCCTGATGTTGTAACAGGATGGAATATCCAACTGTTCGATATGCCATACATTACTAAAAGGATTGATCGTCTTCTAGGTGAAAAACTTGCTAGAAGATTATCTCCTTGGGGATTGGTTAGTGAGAAGGAAGTATATATTAAAGGTCGTAGACAAGTCTATTATGATATTGGTGGTATCACACAGTTAGATTATCTTGATCTTTATAAGAAGTTTACTTACAAGGCACAAGAATCTTATCGATTAGATTATATTGCAGAGGTAGAATTAGGTCAGAAAAAACTTGACCACTCTGAGCATGATACCTTCAAAGATTTCTATACTAATGGTTGGCAGAAGTTTGTAGAATATAACATCAAGGATGTGGAACTTGTTGACCGTCTGGAAGACAAGATGAAACTTATTGAACTGGCACTTACTATGGCATATGATGCTAAAGTAAATTACAATGATGTCTTCTATCAGGTAAGGATGTGGGATACAATCATCTATAATTATTTGAAGAAAAAAGGAATAGTAATTCCACAAAAAGAACAATCAGATAAATCTGACAAATACGCAGGTGCTTATGTCAAAGAACCAATTGCAGGACGCTATGATTGGGTGGTCTCTTTTGACCTTAATAGTCTCTATCCTCATCTTATTATGCAATATAATATCTCCCCAGAAACCATCAGGGAGACTCGTCATCCAGAAGCCAATGTTGATAGAATACTTAATGAAGAGATAGACTTCCAACTTTATAAAGATAGTGCTGTGTGTGCTAATGGAGCACAGTATAGAAAAGATAAGAGAGGTTTCTTGCCTGAGTTGATGGAAAAGATGTATAATGAGCGTGTAATTTTTAAGAAGAGGATGATCGATGCCAAGAAAAAATACGAGAAGACACCAACGGTTGCTCTGGAAAAAGAAATTGCAAGATGCAACAACATCCAAATGGCGAAAAAGATATCTCTTAA
>CEOA01005935.1_pt1 | contig 27760 bp, 44 predicted proteins | sample 530251 | NCBI WGS metagenome assembly CEOA01 (sample SAMEA2619838, study PRJEB7988) | marine metagenome | biome: marine biome (ENVO:00000447); feature: surface water layer (ENVO:00002042); material: "saline water (ENVO:00002010), including plankton (ENVO:xxxxxxxx)" | depth 5 m
TCAGGTGAAGAACATTCACTGCCGCAAAGTGCATGGGGAGAACTGCCCCATGTGTGATCTTTACTACGCTCTGTGGAAAACAGGGCGCAAGGAGGATGAGGATCTTGCTCGCCAGATCAAGCCTCGTGCTCGTTACTACATGAACATCATGGATCGTGAGTCTGGTGACATCAAGATTCTATCTGTGGGTGTCATCCTGTTCAAGAAGATCATCGGCGCTATGCTTGATGAGGACTTCGGTGACATCACTGACGTTGAGTCTGGTCACGACTTCAAGATCGTGAAAGAGATGGAGGGGCAGTGGCCTAAGTATGATCAATCCGCACCCAGGCCCAAGTCCTCGCCTCTAGGTTCTAAAGCTGAGGTTGCTGCCAGCATGGACAGCCTCCATGAGATCCACGATCTCGTCAAGCTTGAGGACTACGAAGAGGTTAAGCAAGCGGCCCAAGCACTCACTGGTGTTTCGGCTCCCCAAGGTAACACCAAGCAATCCGAAGAGGTTTCGGACGGTGATTACCTATCCAAACTTCAAAGTTGAAATTATGAAAAGTATTCTAAATCTTGCAGTCGTTGCAGTCCTGGGTCTCGGTGTTGCCTCTTGTGCCGCTCTGGAGTCTATCTTCGGAGAGGGCACAGTAGTTACTACTGCTGACCAACTAGCAGAGGGTGAAGTAGCCCCTGTCATCCCTTGGCAACAACTTCCTGAAGAGATCAAAGCTCAGATTCCTGAAGGCACTGAGGTAGTAATGGCTAACAAAGATCAGCTTGTTACCGACGCTGCTTACGTTCCTCTCGGTGGGGAGCTTGATGGAAACTCTATCGGCGGGATCATCGACGCAGGGTTTGGAGTTGCAAGTACTTTCATCCCTGGCCTAGCAGCGTGGGAGGGTATTGTTACTCTGTTCTCCCAACGTAAACGTCAAAATTATGCCAAGGCTATCAAGGCTGTCGTTCCAAGTGATAAGAACATCGACCTTGCTGGTGCTGTTACAGGCGTAGCCGCTGCTCTTGGCATGTCTCATACTTCTGAGGGATCCAAGGCCGCCGCTGAAGACGATGACGCCGCCGTGGCTGCAACAGATGCTGTGGCTGCAAAAGCCGCTGAAAAAGCTTGATACTTTAACACACTCAAGCTATAATAAGAGGACATCCGTTTTGGATGTCCTCTATTTTTTTATCATGAAAGAGAAATTAAAAATCTTAGCGGTCCCAGCAAACGAGGGAGGCTGCGCCTATTACAGAATTATCTCTCCAATCAGGAAGCTAGAAGAGCTTTACGGAGATCATATAGAAGTTCGCTGGAATAAGAATCCCTTGGGTGTAGAAGAGGAAGGCGAACGAGCAGGACAATGGAAAGAGAACTGGGACTTTGAAGACATGAAGTGGGCCGATATTGTGTTCACTCAAAACCTTAGTAACTTTGGCGGAAACTACACCGCCAGAATTGTTGGCAAGGCAAAAGAGTTTGGCAAGATTGTTCACTACGATACAGATGATCTTTTGACTAACATTTATGAAGGTCACCGTCTTTACAATGTGTACAAAGAGAAAGGACTTGAAGAGATCACAAAGTTCATCTATAACAATGCTGATCTGGTCACAGTAACACAGAGAAAGTTTGCTGCTAGAGTTGCCCCATACTGCAATCCAAAGAATACTTTGGCTATTGTTAAGAACTCAATTGATTACAATCTTCCTTGCTGGAATATGGAGCGAGTTAAAAAGCCTAAGAAAAATTTCACTCGTTTTGGCTGGGTAGGAGGTATCCACCACGAGCAGGATCTTAAATACTTTAGTGGAGTCCCACATTTTGTTAATCAGAGAATTGGTAGAGAAAATTGTAGATGGGATTTTTATGGACACCCACCTCCACAAACTCCCAAAGACGATTGGCAGCTTGATGTTTGGAAAAGGTACAGGCAGATCATCCTAAGAGGATTCAAGGGTCAGGCCAATTGGAGAATTCACTACGCTATGCAAGCAGATAGGTATGGACAGTTCTACACGGACATGGACATCGCTTTAGCGCCTCTTGAGATGAACGAGTTTAACGACTCCAAGTCTGAGATCAAGGTAGCCGAATGCGGTCGATATAAGATCCCTCTTGTAGCCACCAACTGCGGAGCATATGATGAATGGATCGAGAATGGTGAGACTGGGTTCTTGATTGATCCCAAGAAGCCCATCGCAGAGTGGACTAAGATCCTCACAAAGTGCGCCAAGAATCCCGATATGGTAAAACGTATGGGAGAGAATCTTCACCAGAAGACAGAAGAAGCATTTGACATGAACAAGGTAGTAGAAGAGCGCCTCAACTTATACAGGGAGCTTTTAGTTGCAAGTCAAAATAGTTAGTGGGTGGTCAAACCCTGGCGGCAGCACCTTACACCACATTGGTCTAACTAATCTGCTAAATGCCAACGGGATTGATTGTACTTTTTATGGACCTCACGAGTGGCACATCGGCAAGTGTAAGTCGAGGCATATTAGTGAGTGTAAACTTACGGTTCATGATACACTTATCAGTCACTTCATACAGGTGCCAACCAGAAATGTAAAGAAACATATCCTAAGCTGTCACGAGACTAATCTATTTCCTCTGAAGGACATTCCTACGAGCGGCTACGATGTAATTCAGTATGTAAGTAAGTTTCAAAGAGATTGGCAGGGAGTTCTTGATCGTCCACATGTAATTATTCCTCCTCGCGTGGAGCAAATTGACTGGATGAGTCCTAAAAATAATACTGCTGGGGTCATAGGAAGTATTGATGAGCACAAGCAGACACACAAAGCCATTGAGATGGCGTTTAAAGACGGCTTTGATAAGGTTGTTTTATATGGAGAAATCACAGACTTACCTTATTTTGAAAAACACATTCAGCCACTCATGCATCGCATAGAGATCCGTAATCATGAGGATGATAAGACTGTCATGTACGGCTCCGTAGAGGCTGTCTACCATGCTTCGAAGCGAGAGACCTATGGACTTGTGGAGGCTGAGTGTAAGGCCGCAGGAGTGCCTTTTAGGGGCGCAGAAAACAACCCTAAGATTATGACTGATGAGGAGATACTAGAGAGATGGCAAAAAATATTAAATTAGAAGATACAAGAAATATAATAATCAACTTAGATCGTGATCCCGAGCGGCTAGAACAAAGCAAAAAAGTTCTAGATAATTTACAAATACCTTTTGAACGGTTTAGCGCGATTGAACACGAGGAGGGGATAGTTGGTTGTGGTTTATCTCATAAAAAACTTTTATCTGAGATAAAACCTAACACCTTGATCTTAGAGGATGATATTGAGCGCACGAGAGCCGCTACAAACTTTGTTTTTAATATTCCTGAAGAGGCTGATGCCATATATTTAGGAATTTCTAACCATGGATATATCAATAAGCCCATGGGTGTTGCTGGCACAGTTCTTGCCGCGCAGTATGACGAGAACTATAAGAGGGTATTTAACATGTGTTCTGGTCATGCTATCCTATACTTGAGTCAGAAATATATTGATGCCGCTCATGATGTCACAGCTAAGTGTTTGGAGCAAGGCGCTCCTTTTGATCTTGGTCTCGCTGCACTACATAGGTATTTCACCATCCTAACGCCTAACGACCCTTACTTCTATCAAACACCACAAGAAGAGTTTACTAATTTTTCTTTACAAGCATGATTACCTTTATACCAGGATATTTTGGTTGGCTAGGAAATCAAATGTTTCAGTACGCTGCAACATTTGCCGCTAGTAAAAGGCTTGGCGTGGGCTGTGCGTTCCCAGAGAACGAGCCCAACTTATTTGATATATTTAATTTGTCAGCGTCTAGAAGTAAAGGTTCAACACGATATATTTATCAAGAGCCCACCTTTGAATACTCACTCATTCCTGAGATGGATGAACTCACGCTCTTTGGGTATTTTCAATCAGAAAAATATTTTGAGGATTTCGCTGACGATTTGAGAAAAGAGTTTACATTCAAAGAGTTAGGAGAATCAGCAAATGAGAACGTGGTCTCTGTGCATGTGAGACGGGGAGACTACACAAAGCTACAAGATCATCACCCACTATGCACCGTAGAGTATTACGAAAAAGCAATGGCTATGTTTAAGGACCATTCTTTTTTGGTGTTCTCAAATGATATTGAATGGTGTAAAGAAAATATTAAAGGTCCAAGAGTCATGTATTCGGAAGAGGAGTCTGCTGCAAAAGATCTTCAACTAATGGCCTCTTGTGATCATAATATTATTGCAAATAGCTCTTTTAGTTGGTGGGGCGCTTGGTTGAATGACAATCCAAATAAGAAAGTTATAGCTCCCAAGGAGTGGTTTGGCCCAGCTAAACCAGTAGAGACAAAAGATATTTATTGTAAGGACTGGATTATACTATGATTGTAAACCTTTTTGATGAGGCATTTCGTCATCTACCCATCTCTGTTCACGGCAAAAGAAGTGAACTAATCGAATATAGGAGAGATTTGAGAGAGTGGGATGGTGTAACAATATTTACAGATAACTATGTGTGTTCCCCCGTACCAGCAAAAGTAAAATCAAAATATAAAATTGGATGGCTACTCGAATCCAGACCATGGATCCCACACATTTACGATGCGCTACCACATTTCATAGACCAGTTTGATTTCATCATGACTCACGATGAAGACTTATTGAAACAGTTTCCTGAAAAAACTAAGAAGGTAGTATTTGGTGGATGCTGGATAGATGAATGTAATTACGCTGTCCATTCAAAAACCAAAAACGTGTCCATGATTTATTCATCTAAAAATACCTTAGATGGACATCAACTAAGACACGAGGTGGCGAATAAAGCTCCTTTTGATCTTTTCGGAGTAGGGGCAAACAATCCGATTGATAAAAAAGAAGAGGCACTAGTTGACTACAGATTTTCAGTTGTCATAGAAAATACAAAGAGAAAAAACTATTTTACAGAGAAGCTAGTGGATTGTTTTGCCACAGGAACAATACCTGTGTATTATGGTTGTGAAAATATATCGGACTACTTTGATACGGAGGGCATCATCACCTTTAGTTGCAAGGAGGAGTTTGATAGTCTGCTACCAACTCTAACAAAAGAGTTGTATGACACTAAATTAGAGGCCATCCAGACCAACTTCTCAAAATTCAAAGAGTACGCTGTAACTGAGGACTGGCTTTACTATAACATACTAAAGGAATATGAAGCATGACGATACATCTAGCAGAAGCAACAATTGACGAGCAAGACATGCTTGCTCTAGCAGACTGGGTAACTGGATTCCCTAGACTTACAAAAGGGAAACTGACGGTAGAATTTGAGAACAAGTGGGCAGCCTGGATCGGAACCCAGCACGCAACATTTGTAAACTCAGGATCATCGGCAAATCTACTAATGCTTTCAACACTCATGGAGGCTGGAGACTTGGAACCTGGGGACGCAGTGATTGTCCCTGCTCTTTCCTGGGCAACTGATCTAGCACCTGTCATGCAGCTAGGACTTGTTCCTCTTCTTTGTGATTGCAATCTAGAAGACTTCTCAGTTGATCTAGATCACTTTAAGAGCATCATATCTGACGGTGTAGTTAAGAATAAAGACGGTATCAATATTAGGCTCCGACCCAAGGCTGCAATTTTGGTTTCTGTCTTGGGGTTACTGCCCAAAATGGATAAGGTTGTCAGAATTTGTGACAGAAATAATGTCATTCTTCTAGAGGATTGTTGTGAGTCTCTGGGTTCTGCTATGCCTGATGGTAGAAAATTAGGAACCTTTGGAGCCATGTCAACCTTTTCCACTTACTTTGGACACCACATTTCGACAATTGAAGGAGGTATGGTATGCACGAATGATGCTCGTTATGACATGATAATGAAGTCTGTTCGCAGCCATGGTTGGTGTCGGGATTGGGATAAGGAAGATCAGAAAACTATTTGTGATATCTGGGAGGTCTCAGACTTTGATGCCTTCTATACGTTCTTCCATGCTGGGTATAACCTACGGTCTACAGACTTGCAAGCCTTTATAGGTCTGCGGCAGCTAGAAAAACTTGATGAGGTCTGTACCAGTAGGTGGAGAAACTTTAACTGGTACAATACTTATCTTCAAGATGAGTATCAGAGAAACAATGAAGAGTGTTTTACTTCCAACTTTGCATTTCCCATAGTTTCTAAAGATAGAGATAAGATTGCAAAAGCCTTAATAGATGAAGGTATTGAATGCAGACCTCTAATTTGTGGATCAATGGGCAAGCAACCTTTTTATGTCAAAAAATATGGTGAGGAGGAACTCCCTAACGCTGAGATTGTTAGGCGATACGGAATGTATTTGCCCAATCACCATCTCCTTTCAGAAGATGAGATCAAAAAAGTATGCGAGGTTGTAAATGGATAATATAGCAGGAGTGCCTTGTGAGGATGTAAAACCTAACTGGCAGTCGTCGGTGCCTCACCCAGATACGCAGCTTCAGTTAAACGGTAGACAAGGATTTGTTTCGGAATATAGAGACTATGTGTCTGACCCTATATTAGAAAAGTTAGTTGAAGGCAAGTCTTTAGCATATGTCTGTCCATCTCCTCATTTAGTAGGAAAGGGTATGGGAAACTATATTGACTCACATGATATCGTTGTTAGGGTCAATCAAAATTTTGCTCCAACTGAGGACACTTGGGAGGACTATGGAAAAAGGACAGACATTTTAGTAAATTGCACAAACGTGCATAAGAGACATGCATTATCTAATAACTTGAACTATGTTAGATCTCTAAAGTATTTTCTTTGTCCTATGGTATCGGTCCATGAAAAGCCAATGGTGGACAGCTTTCTAGAAGATACTAAAGTTCCTTATCAAAATGTTTGCGATGGTTATCTATTTAAAATGTTTAGAGAGGTTGGAACTACCGTAAACACAGGATTAACTGGTCTTTTAACTCTGCTCAACTATCCAATCAAATCCCTGTACGTCACAGGAATGACATTCTTTAATATGAATAAGATGGGTAGAATTTACTATGACAAATATCATGATGAAGCTGTTAAGTACGGTAACTTCTCTGACACTGAGAACAAAGCCCCTTCTGTGGCCCAGCTAAGAATGGACATTCATGAACAGCAACCTCAGATAGATTACTTTAAAAAGGTTGTTGCCATTCACCATCCTAAAACTTTGAAACTCGATGAGTTTCTCACGGAGAATTTTGTAAATGAAAATAGTGTGCATGATCCCAGCTAGAGCGGGGAGTAAAAGAATCAAGAATAAGAATCTCAGGGACTTGGGGGGCATCCCTATGATGGCCCATGCGATCCGCGCTGCCAAGCAAGCAGACTGCTTTGACGAGATTTATGTTAACTCTGAATGTGATCTCATAGGTCAGGTCGCTGAAAATGAGGCCGTGCGTTTTTATAAGCGACCTGAGCACTTGGCTTCCGATGAAGCAACCAACGATCAATTCATGGAAGACTTCATGAACTTTGTTGATTGTGATTATGTAGTTCAGCTTCTTCCCACATCACCGTTTATCACACCAAAAGAGATCCAAGATTTTACCAGCTTAGTAGCTAAAGGTGATCAAGACACTGTGGTTTCTGTGAAGGACGTTCAAATAGAATGCGTGTATGATGGTGAGCCCATAAATTTTGATCAAAGAAAGCCTACCCCGCCCTCTCAAGATTTGAAACCAATCCAGGCGTATGCATGTAGCTTGATGGGTTGGAGAAAAGACAACTTCTTGCAAAATATGATTGATTTAGGTTGCGCCTATCATGGTGGGGAAGGTAATATTCTGTTTGTTCCAATCAAAGGCTTTTCTGAGATTGATATTGATAATGAAGAGGACTTTGAATTAGCTGAGAGTGTATGGAGGCATATAAATGGATGAAAGAGTAGAAGTAGACGTTCCCTCAATCCTACAAAAGGATGGCGTAAAGAGCAATTCGTTATTTGAAAGCAATCAAGAGGTGGTTAGCCTAGACCACATTCTAAGCACTAGCCCAGAGCCTAGCTGGAGTTATCGTGTAATTGACACGGATAGCAACTCAGCAACTATAATTTGTCAAAATCCAGGCGAGGGAAATCGAGAACATTACCATCCAGATTGGAATGAGTGGTGGTACATTCTTGATGGTGAATGGGAGTGGTTTGTTGAAGGCAAGACCACTCGTGTCAAAAAGGGAGATTTTGTCCTAATTAAAAAAGGTCTTAGACACAAAATTACCGCCGTAGGTGACAAACCTGCAATGAGGCTTGCAGTTAGCAGAGCGGATGTAGAACATGTATATGCCGTTTGATGGGAAGACCGTGCTTGTGACTGGTGCCAGCCGAGGCATAGGTCAGCAGATAGCGAAAGACTTCAAAGATCAGGGCGCTGATGTCATAGCCACTGATACAAGATCCCTGGATTTTACAAACCGTGAGTCTGTAAGTAATTTCCTAAAAAGCATAGAAGATAAAACGATTGACATTTGCGTTAACAACGCTGGGATCAATAAGATCAATCTTGTTGATGAAGTCACTGATTCTGATTGGGAAAAGATCTTGGACGTAAATCTAACAGGACCATTCAAAATTACTAAGGCTGTCCTGTCGGGCATGATGGATCGCGGTGCAGGTAAGATCGTCAATATATCCTCCATCTGGTCACACAGGGCTCCGAGAGGCCGTGTAGCGTACTCTTCGACCAAGTATGGTCTACGAGGGCTGACGTTTGCCGTCGCAGCAGAGGCAGCCTCTAGGGGCGTCCTGGTAAACTCCGTATCCCCAGGGTTTACCAGGACAGAACTCACGGAGAGAACTTTAGGAGAGCAAGGTATGAGAGATGTAGAAAAACTTATTCCATTAGGTCGATTAGCAACCCCAGAGGATATCTCTAATGTAGTGATGTTTTTGTGTAGCGATATTAACACTTATATATCTGGCCAAGACATTGTTGTTGATGGAGGATTTTTAAATGCTTGAGATAAAATCACATAGGGGCACTTACTCAGTTGAATTTACGCCTGTTGAAGACGCTGAGATACCAAAAGGTAGCGTAGCAATTATTGATGAAAAAGTCTATCAAATTTACAAAGATAGATTTCTTGATAAGTTTGAGTCTTTCTTTGTTGTTGAGGCGAAAGAAGAAAATAAGGACTTAGCGAATTGTATTGAGGTAATGAATAAACTCCTCAGCATGGATCCCCCTGTGAAAAAGAACACTACTCTAGTTGCCATAGGTGGTGGTATTACTCAAGACATTACCTCTTTTATAGCTTCGATACTGTACAGAGGTTTGGATTGGTGCTTCATCCCAACCACGTTGCTTGCCCAGGCTGATAGTTGTATAGGAAGTAAAACTTCAATCAACCACGCAGGAATAAAAAATGTTGTAGGATCGTTCTATCCCGCTAAAAAAGTCTGGTGTGATGATAGATTTCTAACAACACTGCCAAAAAGTGATATCGACTCTGGCATAGGGGAGATGCTACATTATTTTATGATTGATAATAGTCCAGCGTTACAGTCACCATTTACCATGGAATACATCAAAAGGCTAACGAGGGAAAGTTTAAGAATCAAAAAAGCCATGGTTGAGATTGATGAGTTTGACCAGAAAGAAAGAAGAGTATTTAACTATGGTCACACATTTGGGCATGCTTTGGAAGCTTTGACCAACTACAGTATCCCGCATGGCCTTGCAGTGACGCGCGGCATGCACCTAGCTAATTATATCTCTTATAGATTGGGATATATTGATGAGTATGTTCTTAAACACTTGCAAAAATGTATAGAGTTTAATTTACCAAACTATCTTGTTGAAGATGTAGAGGGTTACGTTAGTAAACTTATGAAAGATAAGAAGAATACGGATTCTAATTTAGTTTGTATTCTACCGCGCGATATAGGTAGGTACGAGGTCACTACGATCAGAGACATAGATAATTTGAAAAGCATAATACAAGACTATTTCGATGAATGTAAGCAGGAGCAATAGATTTAATCTAGTCATAGATTTTGATAAAAGCAAGAATCTGTCTTTGTATGATAAGAATACAAACAGATTCTTCTTAGATTTTGTAGGAATGTTCGCCTCTCTCCCCTTGGGGTATAATCACCCAGCATTTCACACAGAAGAGTTTAAAGAAGAGATCCTGCGAGTTTCCCACACAAAGATTACTAATTGCTTCATGGGGTCAGATGAAAGTCGCGAGTTTGATAAAGTGTTTTCTAAATTTGCTCCCAAAGGTTATGATAACATATACTATTGCTGCACAGGCTCTTTAGCTGTAGAGTCAGCTATAAAAGCTGCCCTAGAAACTAACAGTCTCGCAGATCCTAAAGTAATAACCTTTGGTAAATCTTTTCATGGACTAAATGGTTGGGCTTCTTTTGCCACATCTAGAGACTATCCTGTTGGTAAGAGATTAGGCTACTCTCCTGATAATTTTATAATTGAATGCGACGAAACTTTAGAGGCTCTTGAGTTAGCAGTTAAAAACAATAATATTTGTGCAGTGCTGGTTGAGCCAATCAGAGCGACTCATGGGGATGTCTACTTTGATAAAACTTTGCTACAACAAATAGACAAGTTTTGTCATGATAATAATATAATATTTATTGTTGATGAGGTGCAAACAGGTATGGGTGCTACAGGGACTTGGTGGTATCATGAGCAGTTAGGAATAACTCCTGATATCATAGTCTTTGGAAAGAAAACTCAACTTTCAGGAATTATGGCTAACGAGCGAGCGTCAGCTATATTTAAACAAAAGGAAAAGAAGCTGGAAGTAACCTGGGATGCCAACCTAATAGACATGATCCGCTGTAAACACATCTTAAAAGCCTACGAAGATCATATGATTCTTGAAAATGTAAGAGATAGATCTAAACAATTTATGAGTGGAATCAATAATCCCAGGCTCAAGAATGTTAGGTGTGCAGGGCTATTAATAGGGTTTGACCTAGATTCAGAGCAGGAAAGAGATGAGTTTCAGCAAGAATGTTACAACGATGGACTTCTAATAAATTCTGGTGGAGAAAGATCAATTAGACTAAGGCCCAGCTTATCTGTGAACTATGATGAAATAGACAGAGCCCTAGACATACTTAACAGTAAATGAAGAAGACAGCATACATTATAGGCACTGGTCCTAGCTTGAAGAACGTGGACATGTCCTTGCTTAAGGATAAGGATACGATTACATTTAATAGAGCTTACGTCGCTTTTGAAGATTGGGGTTTTGAGCCCACATATTTCTTGGCAATTGATGGCAATGATTTAAGATCTGTATACAAAGATATTAATCAGTTAGTCACAGACTCCAATATTAAAAAGTTTTATCTGTTGAATCCCACAGATAATGCCATCCATGAATCTGATTCGTTTCAAGATAACGAAAAGGTAGACAAACTATTCGAGGACTCAGATAAAATACATTTTCTACATGATCATGAGATTGTCCCTAACGCAGGGATCATGGGCCTGTACGTTTTGAAGCAAATGGGATATGAAGAGGTTGCTTTTCTGGGATGTGATGCTCGTTATAAAGATGACGAGGAGTCTAATAAGCATATCACCATGAAAGGGCGCGAATACATCTCTCATGCGGATTATGATGTCAATCATTTTACTGATAAATACTTTGGTAAAGGGATTCATTTTGGAAAACCTAACGAACAAGAAATCATTAATTTATGGAGAAGCGCAAAGCAGGAGATTGACGCCTCAGATGATTTCAATGTATACTCTTGCACAGAAGGATCTAACTTAAACGAATTTTATAAATACATAAAGTTAGAAGATTTTATTAATGGAGAACGATAATGGAACGTATTGATTTTGAAAATATCGAAGATAAATTAAACAAAGCATTCGACTCTAAAGAGTATGCCTCTTTGGGTGAAAAACTCAATAAAGCTAAGAGAGTTTTTCTGATAGGTAATGGAGGTCTACACTTTGTTGCTTGTCATGCTGCAACAGATATGACTAGACTAATCGAGGGTAAATCTGTACAAAGCTTCGATAGCGTAGGGTTCATCACCTCTAATGCAAATGATCATCCTTACGACAAGCTCTTTATTCGTTGGCTTGAAACTCTATGTCATGGTGAAGACTCTGGGGAGTCTTTAGTCATAGGAATGTCTTGCTCTGGTAAATCAAAGAATGTTCTTGATTGTCTTGTTTGGGCAAACGAACAAGGCATGGATACGTTCATGATCAGCGGCAAAAGTGCTGGAGTTCTACCAGAAATCATCGAAGAGCTTGATCTAGACTGTCAGTATTTTCACACCGTGGAAGTAATGTCTTTGATGCTGTTCTATGATCTAATTCATGTGACTGGAAACAGATGCCCATCTATTAACCAAGAGATTAGAAGAAAGTTTAAATGAAAGTTGTAGTAACTGGTGGCACTGGTTTTGTGGGTACAAGACTACAAAGGGTTAAACCTGATTGGATTTACGTCGGATCAAACGATGTCAACCTGTTTAACAAAAACCAAACATACAAGTACATCAGTAGACAAAAGCCTGACGCAGTTGTTCATCTAGCTGCTCTCGTTGGAGGTATCAAAGACAATGCTAATCATCCTGCTGAGTTTTTTGAACACAATGCAGTGATGAACATGAACATTGTTGATGCTTGTAGGAGGGCAGGGGTGCCTAGACTCTTGGCAGCTTTGAGCACCTGTGCCTTTCCTAATGAAGTTTCTTCTTACCCTTTTGATGAATCAAACTTCTTGGATGGCCCTCCTGCTGAAACCAATATGGCATATGGATTCACCAAGAGAATGCTGTGGGTGCATATCAACTCTCTAAGAAAACAATACGGCTTAAATTACTCTTGCTTCTCACCCTCAAATCTCTATGGGCCAGAAGATAATTTTGATCTAGAGACATCCCACTTTGTAGCTGCGGCAATTCGTAAAATTCATGAGTCGGATGGTGATGTAGAGTTTTGGGGAACAGGGAAGCCTTTGAGGCAGCAGCTATTCGTTGATGATCTGTGTAGAGCCATTCCACTCCTGTTAGAGCGTCATCACGATTCCGACCCAGTGATCGTGGCTCCTCAAGAAAATCTAAGCATAGAGTCCATGGTAAATACCATATCCTCTATAATAGGCAAGCAGGGTAATATTACCTTCAATGGCAAGCTTGATGGACAGTATAGAAAGGATGGAAGCAATGCCAAGTTCCTTGGGCTGTGCCCAGATTTTGAATTTACGCCATTTGAGCAGGGAATAGCCGAGACTTACTCTTGGTACAAAGAACTATGAAAGCTTTTATTACAGGAATTAGCGGTCAAGATGGCTCTTATCTTGCCGAGTTTTTACTAGAGAAGGGGTATGAAGTTTGGGGTCTTCTACGGAGACACTCTGTCCCTGAAAACCAAACAAGCAGACTGGACGACATTGGTATTGTTGATAACCCTAACATGCACCTAGTGTATGGTGATCTTTGTGATATGCCATCCTTGATTCATATCCTCAGAGAGGTGCAGCCTAATGAAATTTATAACCTAGCTGCACAGTCGCATGTTCGTGTCAGCTATGATCAACCTGCATTCACCACGATGACAGACGCTAATGGTGTTCTAAATCTTTTGGAGGCGATGCGTACAGTTTGTCCAAACGCTAGGATGTACCAAGCTGGTTCATCAGAGATGTTTGGTAATGAGTTCGACGATGACGGCTACCGCAGAGAAACTACGCTCATGCGTCCAGTGAGTCCTTACGCTTGTGCAAAGCTCTATGCATACAACCTGTGTCGTGTATATCGTTCTAGCTATAACTTGTTTGTCGCCAATGGTATTTTGTTCAATCATGAATCACCACGCCGTGGTCTAAACTTTGTAACAAATAAGATTGTAGACGGCGCAGTTAAGATTGCTCGTAAAAAGTCGGACACCTTAGCACTGGGTAATCTTGACGCAACAAGAGACTGGGGACACGCCAAGGATTATGTGAAAGCTATGTGGATGATGCTGCAACATCATACACCAGACGACTTTGTTTGTGCTATGGGGGAGTCTCACTCTGTTCGTGATCTATGTGAGATGGTGTTTGGTAAACTCGGTCTGAACTATGAAAATTATGTTAAGATTGATCCACGATACTATAGACCAACAGAGCTTGATGACTTGAAAGGTGATTGCTCTAAACTCAAAAATACTCTAGGTTGGGAGCCCGAATACACTTTTGAGAGTATGGTGGATGAAATGATCAAGGCGAGGCTATGATAGACCATGAACTTCAACGATTATCAAGAGCAAGCACAGATGTTCGCGTTCTACCCCCAAAGCAAGGAGTGGGACCTGCCTCTCTACCCAGCCCTCGGCCTCGTGGGCGAAGCGGGTGAGGTAGCTGAGAAGATTAAGAAACTAATGCGAGATGGTGACGCGAAATTTTTGACCGACGAACAAAAGGCTGAGATTGCTAAAGAGCTTGGCGATGTCCTTTGGTATGTTGCGAATCTTGCGGATGACATTGACTACGAGCTACAGGAAGTTGCTGAGATGAACCTGAACAAGCTGCAATCAAGAAAAGATCGTAATGCCCTGAAGGGGTCTGGAGATAATCGCTGATGCCTATTTATACTTACGAATGCTCAGAATGCGGCAGACGCTATGAAGAGTTTGCCTCCATGAGTGAGTACGACCCTAATAACCTGCCTCACTGCCCTCACTGTGACCCAGAGGAGCTAGAGGAAACAACCCTGTTTCGATACATGGGTGACGTTCGTCCCGCATTTCAAGTAAGAGGCGAGGGCGCATATGATAATGGATTGAAATGAAAGAACTCCCGCCGATGAGGGCAGCCCGAAAAGCGTCTGAAAAATCACAACACAGATTCCAACTCGGTGCTGCCATAGCAAGAAAGAAAAAAGTTTTAGTCACAGCCTGTAACACATGCAAGACGCATCCTACCTTTGGTTCTGGGAACTACAATACCCTGCACGCGGAAAGCAACGCGATATACAAAGCGGTGAGGCAAGGTATAAACATAGAAGGCGCAACGATCTATGTGTACCGCAAGAACAACAACCTTGCGAAGCCCTGCCCTTGCTGCATGGGACTGATCCACAAACACGGGATCAAAGAAGTAATTTACAGCAAATAGAAGGGACCAAAAAGTCAACACATTCTATAATAAGGCATGGACAACGCAGTATTGAATAGACTCAAGAACGCTGGTCTTCTGTCCGAACACATCACTGACATGGGGTTCGTATCGACAGGCAGCTATGCGCTTAACAAGGTCATCTCTGGAGATTACACCAAAGGCATTCCAATCGGAATGATCACTCAATTCCATGGCGAGGCTTCCACAGCCAAGACAGTTTTCGCCACGCACATTCTCAAGGAGGCGCAAGCAGAAGGTTATTACACCATGCTTGTGGACTCCGAGAATGCATATAATCCTGAATTTGCTAGAAGCCTGGGCATTGACCCAGAAAAGCTTATTTATGCAGCGCCTGAAACGCTTGAAGATTGTTTTCAGGTTATTGAGGATACGATCGTAGCCATTCGAGAAACTGATAAAGATACACCTATTGTTGTGGCTTATGATTCGATTGCTGTTTCACCATCCAAAGCGGAGTATGAAGCAGAAAACTACGAGGGCAACAACATGCAAGGTGCTGTGCGAGCAAAGTCTACTGGTGCCTGTCTGAGAAAGATAAACCCCCTCATGCGTAAGCACAAGGTTGCATTAATTGTAATCAACCAAATCCGAAACAAGGTCGGAGTTATGTATGGCAGTCCAGATACAATGGCTGCTGGGGGTAAGTCGTTAGAGTATTACTTGGGAGTAAACTTGAAGACTATCTCGAATAAAACCAGCGACCTGATTCGTGACGAGCACAAGAATGTGAAGGGGATCAGAGGCACAGTTCGTAACACAAAGAACAAGGTGTCTGTGCCTTTCCGTGAGTGTGAATTCGAACTGATGTACAACGAAGGTCTGAACCAATTTGCTGGAACACTCAAGCAGGTTGAGGCAGACGGTCTTGTGAACCGTAACGGTGCATGGTACACCGTCAAAGAAACAGGAAAAAAGTTCCAAAGCAAGGAGTTCAATGAGCTATTACTGGACCAGAGCGAGGAGGGCTTCGAGCCACTCCGCAAATTTTTTGGCCTTTCCGCTTGCAACTAATCAGCGAAGTGGTATAATAGGGGGACCGAAGGAGGCAGTACGACATGGATGACAAGTTCTACGAAGATCTGAGCCGACTCATCAATGGTGCGTTTGACGCTACCTTCGGTCGCAACATCACCCCTACAGAAAAGGAAAAACCTATGGTCGCTATTAAGAACGAAGAACTTATCCGCCAGTACGCTCCCGCAGCCTTTGCTACGGAGCCCGAAGAGGGTCGCGTCTCTGGTCGATACTCTTTCCTCCCCACTACGGAGATCCTCTCCATCCTTCAGGATGAGGGCTGGACTGCATGGAAGGCTCAACAGGTGAATGCTCGCAAGTGGAGCAAGGACCACGCCAAGCACATTATTCGTCTCAAGCACGAAGACATGAACATGGACAAGTTCGGTGTCGGTGACAGCTTCCCTGAGATGCTGCTCATCAACGCCCACAATGGTCTCGGAAGCTACACCCTGCAAGGGGGCATCTTCCGCATGATCTGCTCCAACGGAATGGTGATCTCCGAAGAGGACTTCGGTAAGATCCACATTCGTCACATCGGCTTCGAGCCCAAGCAGATTCAGGAAGCCTCTCGTGAGCTTATCACGAACTCGTCCCGAATTGCGGACAAGATCGGTAGCTGGCAGGAGACTGAGATGTCTGAGCGTAGCCGCAAGGATTTCTTCGCTGATGCTGCGAAGCTTCGCTGGGAGAATCCTGATGACGGTCTGATCCTCGATGTCGCTACCCCTCGCCGTGAGGCAGACAAGGGTAATGACCTCTGGCGTACTTTCAATGTCGCACAGGAGAATCTCCTGCGTGGCGGATTCCGCAACGGTAGTACGCGCCGAATGGTTCGTCCCATCTCGAATATTCAAAAAGATGTGAATTTGAACCAGCAACTGTGGGAGCTTGCCTCTACATACAGTGAGGGAATCTCTCTCAACTAATTCTTAGAGGGAGGGGTGTTTCCCCCGTCCACTCCTCCCTCGTTTATTACTATGCTAGAAGGCGACTACAGAGAACCTCTTATGGAGGATGAGCTAGGGCTGTATATCACCATAGCTCAGATGGACTTTTTCTTGAACAGAAAGCATGGCGATCAGATGGTAAACCAAGGTTCGCCAGAGTTCATGAAGTATTACCAAAACTGTTGTTTATACAATCTTGTATTCGACATGATGGAGGAAGATCCCGAATGCGGAAAAATGTATTGGGATCATAAAACTGAGTCGGTAGCTATGTCTTTTCCCATGAACGGGAAGGTAGCTAAGGCTCTGGCATCTGTTGCTATTCATTTTGCCGAAGATGATGACGAGGCAGATGAAGACGAATTTGGACTATTTAGCTGATATGGGACGCACATTCAGAAAAGACGATGATCACCAGTCCTCTGCAAACCGTAGGGGCAAACCCAGGAATAAACAACGTAAACCCAAAAACAACTTCTCACTTCAGAGCTATAATGTAGCAGAGAGCTATGAGGACTACTACTCCGATGAGAGTTTTGAGAAGTTCGAAACAAAGCGTAAAAAGAAATGAGTTGGATCTGGAAAGACAAACCACAGAAAAAGACCAAGCTAGACTTCACTGCCGAGACAAGGCAGCCACACCTGCAAAAGCGAGTGATCAAACTTCACCTTGAGGTAGACATGGAGTATCCATACGCTACCGATATCGTCAAGGCTATTCGAGAGACTAAGACTTCTTTTGAACTGCCAGAACATGTTCAGATGCTTGATGCTCGACTTGCACATGTAGAAATTTTAGGAGAGCCCGATGTTCGACTATGAGTATATTGGCTGGGAGCCTTTTGGCCTCAAGGGTCTAACTTTTCGCGATTGGGATCGTCTTGTCACTTGGTATGTGCAAAAGAAGATGTCTGAGCGACTAGATACTACGGAGGAAGACAACAATGCCTTCAAACTATATTCCTAAAAATTCTTTACTCGGACCCACTAGAGTCCAGAGGATTGCTAAAAAGCTGATTGATGAGGCTGGTGAGGATCGCAGACTTGCACTCGAAGCCCATCGGTTTTTCAGAAACATGGTTGATGAAAACCCACAAGACTCTACAGCAAAGGGTCTGATGGTTGATTCCTTGAAGGTTGCCCAGGCATCCAAAAACAATGTAATCAAAATTCTAAACCTTGTAGTGAAAATGGAGGAGGTCAAAGATGAGAACATCACCAAGGCTTCCAAAGGTTCCGAAAACTCTGTATTCAGCGAATTAGACAATCTATTAAATGAGTGAGCGCAAAACATATCGTGTCGTATGCCCAGACCTGAACGCAGTTCTATATGTCAAGGGTTATTCCATGGAGGAGGAGCACAAGCTTTACACCTCCCTTCGTACCAAGATTCAGGACTCAGAGAAACCCATCAAGATCGACGAGTACAAAAATTTTGTCGTTCGTAAGTTCTTAGTCGATGTTGACGGTTTCTTTGACCTGTTTCCTGACGATGATATTGAGGAGATGCTTGATGGCATCAACTCGGCTTACGAAGCGATTATCAATCTGTATCCGCCTTTCTCTCTGGACTTCATTTGTACCGACCTGAACAGCGAAGCGTTCTTCTCTGGTATCGAGAAGCGTATGCTGAACAAGCTCAAGGAGCAGATTACGGGCAAGACTCCACAGGCGCAGCCTGAAGGCTCTGTGGCGCTCTCCTCACTTGAGGAGCTTGAGCTACTGGAAGAATACTTCGGGGACAATATTGTGGGACAGAGAGATGCCATACGCGCTCTCATGCGCTCGCTCAAGCTCATGGCATCTGGTCTCGCTAACCACTCCTCGTTCCTTTTCGTAGGACCAACTGGTGTGGGCAAGACACAGATTGCCAAGCTACTGGGTGAGAAGTTCAGTGGTAATTTCTACAAGGTGAACTGCGCTGAGTATGCTGGAGGACATGAGTATGCCAAACTAATTGGCTCTCCTCCTGGTTATGTGGGGCACAGTGAGAAATCTCTTCTGGGTGAGAAAGCAGAGCAATCTAACTCGTGGGTCTTCTTGTTCGATGAGATCGAAAAGGCACACCACAAGCTGTATGATTTCCTGTTGAGCCTACTAGATGATGGTACTTGCACAGATAACATGGGGCAGGTTCTGGATTTCACTCAATCAATCTTTATCTTCACATCTAACCAAGGTATGTCTGAAGTTAAGCGTGAGTCTGTAGGCTTCGATCGCAACACTAATCGTGAGGTCGAGGACTCTGCCACGGAAGAGACAGTTCGTAAGTCTATCAAGCGTCACTTCAGTCCTGAATTTCTGAACCGTATCGACGAGGTTGTGGTATTTAAATCACTCACCAAGAAAGATATTAGAGAGATTGCAGAGATTCAACTGGAAGATCTACCCATCAAAGCTACGAAGCCCCTGATTGATTTTGTTGCAGAGAATGGATACTCGCAGGAATACGGAGCACGGAACATCTCAAGGTTCATCAAGAACAATGTTTCCGATAAGATAGCTGATGCCATCCTAAACCGACTTGTGCCCAAGAAGGAGGAGGACTATTATACTCCCCGAATCGTGGACAATCAGGTGAAGATCGTGGACACCAAAAAATTTAATGTGTCTTCGATGTGAGAACTGTAGAGGTAAGGCTATAATGTAATGTCTGGGTGGAGCGAGCAGGTAACTGCCGCTGCCAGAACACATCACCTAGATTATACCGACCCACCTCCAGTAGCTCATTGGTCAGAGCAGTGTTCTTATAAAGCATTGGTAGGTGGTTCGATTCCACCCTGGAGGACCATACACCCAAAGGAGAAATACTATGGAAGAAAAAGCAGAAAAATATCTATCGTCCGCTCTCGAAGGCGCAGAGCAAGCCCAACAACAAATTGATCAAGCAATCGCCCAACTTGAGGCACAGCTTGAGAAGATGCAGGAGCAACGCTCTGAAATCTCTGAAGCCGTCGTCGATCTCAAGGAGGTTCTTGGTCTGGAGGAAGAAGAAGATGGCGATCAGGAATCGGAAGTCTGATAAAGTTACCTTCGGGTATTTCAAAAACGAAAGCAAAGCTCAAGCCTTTATCGACCATCACAAAAAGTTTCGCATGAAGAAGGACATTGATCCTAAGTTCTTCGTGGTGAAGCGTGATCGTAAAAAGGCTGGACAAAAAACCTATGAGGCGTATTGCCTGATTCCCCGATAGCTCAATCGGTAGAGCATTTGGCTGTTAACCAAAGGGTTGTAGGTTCAAGTCCTACTCGGGGAGCCATGGGGATATAGCCCAATCGGCAGAGGCAACAGACTTAAAATCTGTCAAGTGCGGGTTCGAATCCCGCTATCCCTACCAAACACTGCATCATGTTCAACGAAAAAGAATACTTCGAGAAGTGGGATCCTGATGTAGACTACAGGAAAAACCCCCACCTTTACAACATCGGCAAAGGGCAGCAGGGGGTTCTCATCTGTGAGCCTTACAAGAGTGAGATTTGCCAACACTGGAGGTTCAAGACTCCAGAGGAGGCTTCCATGTCAGCGCATACCATCTACAAGATGTTCGAAGAATATCTACGAGAGGATGATTTCGTTGGAGCAGATATGGCAAAGAAGTATCTGCACATGGGTTTCACTCGTGCTCGCAGGTATGCCAATCACCGCAGCGGCAAGAAATATGATGAGCATGGCAATGTTCTTCCGCAGGAGCCTGATGCGCTCACCTGTGACAAAGCTCAGTCGGCTGCAATTTTCAAAATCTACTGGACAGATGCACGGGAACATCCCGTGTATCTTGATCTGAAAGAGAAGCACAAAAGCACTCGTAGCTCAGTTGGATAGAGCAACGGACTTCTAATCCGTAGGTCATAGGTTCAAATCCTATCGAGTGTGCCATACATGGGGATGAACTGGTTTCGACAAGTTAAGCAGCGCAAGCAGGACGATTAAAGCCCACTGTTTAAAGTCCCACGCTTCTCTTGGACGCGAGTTCGATTCTCGCCATCTCCACCAACACACTTATTATGTTAGAAGCTATTCAACAATATCTTAACCATCACAATGAACGATGGTTAAACATCTATAATGAAGATCGTCAAACTGATGAGGGTAATGCTCTGAAGGAGCACGCTCAGGGACGTATCGCTGCTTACGCTGAACTGCGAACCTTTCTACTGGAACTAGAAAAAAATTCTTTCTACTGGAACGAGAAATGAAAAAGGAATGTGATGGAACTTTTGAAAGTATTGGCTGGAATGTGGGGGAACTCGTCCAGCAAAAACAACGAGCGTATGGAGATTCCTTCGGAAGAAGTGGGGAGTGCCTTCGTCAAATGTTTCCCGATGGTATACGCCCAGAGCAATATGATGACCTTCTCACCATCGCACGGATTCTAGATAAACTATTTAGAATCGCTAACAACAAGGATGCTTTCAATGAGAATCCTTACCAAGATATTGTAGGGTATGGCCTACTAGGAATGAAACGACATGCTGAACACAACGATTCCTGAATTTTATTGTCTAGCTCGTAAAGAGTTTTTTTACAACCAAGAGAAAGGGCACGGTGAATTTGTGCCTGTCATGCTTTTCGGTGCAAGATCTCGTGGGGGCAGAGTGCTAGAGTTTCATGCTGTAACAGATGCGGGAATGCAATTCCTGGGACTGCCTCCACATGCGATCTGCCACAAGCCTTGCGAAAAACCTCTGATCCAAGACTCTCAACTGTGGGACTGTTTCGGTGATGAGGTTACCGTGGAGAAGTTTGATTATCTTGAGGGAATGCGCTGCAAGTACAAACGAGAAAGTGATGGCAAGTGGCTTTCTGGTAGATACATGATGACATTCGACTGGACAGATAATGCATTCTCTGATGATCCCTCACAGCGCAAGAATGGTCATCTCATTGAGCTAGACTCTGGCAACTACACAGTTCAACCAAACAACAGGACTCTCTGGTTCGATCCTTCTTGGACCACGAGTGAGCCCGACCTAGACTGGAAAGTAAACGAGCATGTGTGGTCATCAGAAAACCAACATGCTCGTCACAAGGAAAACAAATTCTTCTACGATTAGCAGTTCCACTTACGGAGTGCCTTGTTAATCCGTGAATCGGGATCGTTAGCAGTCTTCGAGCTTGTAAGTCTTTTCTTCATGCCGCTCATACGAGCACAGAAAGACTTTCTACGCTTGGCTGATTTCGATCCCTTTTTTAATTTGCTAGGTTTCGTGGTGACCGCAGTCTTGAGCTTAGAACCAGGGTTGGCTGCACGGTATCGTTTGACACCTTTTGCAGTCAGACCACCAGCAGCAGACTTGTCACCACTTTTGACAGAGAAATTCTTGGGCATGGTGCCTTTCTTTCCCTCTGCAAGAGCGTAAGCCATGGTAGCATAAGTGTTGATAACAGACTCATTCTTCTTCTTGCTTTTGTTACCCCAGTTAGCAGCACCAACCTTTCTACACTTTACGAGCGCACCAGAAGCATAGGCTGAGGGCCAAACACTGTAACGGGACTTGACCTTGTTGTAGCAAGCGTCTTTCTTTTCATTAATCATTTGGACTTCTTCTTAGGTTTATCTGTAGGAACATAGGTAGGCTTTGCTGCCCCTGTTTTTTGTGGCTGACCTGGATCAGCCTTGCGTTTTCTTCTTTGTGCAGAAAGGCGTTCGGACTTAGACATAGATGCTCTTTTTGCAGAGGACACACACTTTGGAGTGGTCTTTTGTCCAGGCTGACGAGCACAGGGCTTACCAGATACAACTTGTACCCATCCTGGTTTGCCTCCCTTTGATCGTGATTTGCCAAACCAATCACGGAGTCCTTCTTCACGAAGTCTTTCCAAGCTTTCCTTGAGTTTTGCTTTCTTTTTTACGCAGTTAGGATACCGCTTACCGAACATGGTCTTCATGCCCTTCTTCTCGTATCCAGGCCAGCACTTTTCAACTAAGCTTTGTCTCAACCCCTCAGACACTGATTTCTTCTTATTAGAGTCGATGAACTTTCTATAAACTGCGGCTGCTCCACTTTTCCCCATCACCCTAGCTCTCTGCTCCATGGACACCGCAGCTTGAGTTTTGTGTGCTTTGCTTCTCCCTGACTTGCGTATTTTTGTTACACTTGAACGAGCATCGGAGGGAGTCTTAAATCCTAAACCTTTGATTGTTCCCTTTGGGTTCTCATCTGTGTAGAGGTCTGAGTGTTTCTTTGATCCAGCAGGTTGGCCCTTCTTTCTAGGTATTCTGGGGTTATCTTCTTCTGAAACAGGCTCCCCTTTACTCAAGGAAGCGGATAGCTTCTCAAGAGCTTTGGCCTGACTTGCATGCATCTTGGCTGAACCTTTGAGTTGTTTCGTAATTTTTGTTAGCTTTCGTCTTGACATTATACGCACACTCTGGTATTATGTAGGGCTCTAGGACACTCTTTCCCGAAACTTATCATGAACATTTTCTACCTCTCCCCTCTCCCTGAGTTCGCTGCAATGGACCACTGCGACCAGCACTGCTCCAAGATGATGATTGAGTACGCTCAACTCATGTCTACCGCACATCGTTTGACGGACAGTCCTTGGGCAGAGCAGTGCTACAAAACTGCTCACAAGAACCATCCCTCGACCATCTGGACTCGTGAGTCTGCGGAGAACTACAAGTGGCTGTACAAACTTTGGAGCGCGCTCGCTGGAGAGTTCTACAACCGTCGAGGCAAGGACCATGCTTCATGGACGAAGCTCAAGGATGTGCTCTGCAACGTCCCTCCCAGGCTCCCTGCGCGTCCTTTCGAGCAGCCCCCTCAGTGTATGCCCGACGAGTACAAGCGTCCTGGTGACTCCATGGAGGCGTACAGAGCCTACTACAAGGGCGACAAGGCTCGCTTCGCCAAGTGGGACTGGCCCAACGCTGAGACGCCTTTCTGGTGGAATCGCGAAAAAGACTCAAGTGAGGGCTTGACATCTGCCGATAGTATGGTATAATAGGGGCATGATCAACATCAGCATCGAATTTGATTGGGAAGCTGCCAAGCTGGATGTCACGGACTATGTACTAGATCCTGTCGTCGGCGCAACGCTTCGGTACAAGAACGAGGATGGTGAGGCAGCACACCGCTACCTCTCCACACAATATTTTGACCAGACGGGTCTGCGGTTCTACGAACTGGAGAATCAGGCTATCAACTATCCAAACATCGCACAAGATACCATGCGGAAGCTTATGACCGTCTGGCTGGCGCAGAAAGCAGTTTACGACGAGGCCACTGCTAACAATGCTTTTGGTCTCTGGCGCGAAGGCAACCATGACACCTGATTAGGAGAAATACTATGGGACTCGACATGAACATGTACGCTACTCAAAACAGCGAAGCCAACGAACAAAACCTTTTTGAGGAGGAGTATTACTCTGATCTCAAAAGCTGGTACTGGCGCAAGGCTAACCAGATCCACAACTGGATGGTGAACAATGTGCAGGACGGCAACGATGATTGTGGTCTGTATGAGGTGAGTATCGACCACATTCTGGAACTACACAAGGAGATTGTCTTTGCCTTGGCTACCAAGGACACTTCTGGATTGCCTCCGAAGGCTGGTTTCTTTTTCGGATCAACTGATACTGACGAGTGGTATTGGGAAGATCTAGCAGACACCAAGAGGTACTTGGAGGAGATGCAGGATATGTTTGAAAACAACGGTGACACGCAGTTCTTCTACTGCTCTAGCTGGTGATAATTATGAAAGTACTAAACGACCACAACGGAGACATCAACGGTCTCGTAAAACTATCTTACCTGGATTGCAAGCAGCTTGAGTCTGCTCTCTTCTACCTAATGCGCGAAGAGAAGCAACCAGAATACCTAGCAAACGCCAACGAGATGAGGAGAAAATTCAAGGCGATGATTGCTGTTCTCGACGAAGACTTCGATTACTCAGATTTCTCTTGACATACTGTAGCAACTCTGCTATAATAGACCTCATGAACGACAAGCAGCTAGAACTCATCGAAGAGAAGTACGGCAAGCTCATCCACAAGATCGGTCACTGGATCTCTGGTGACACTGCCATCTCTTCGCATGATGACAACACGCAAGACATCTGGATCGCAGCCATGGAGGCAATTCGTGGCTACGAGAAGAAGGAGAACATGACCTTCGAAGAGTTCTGGGGAACCAAGGGCTTCGACAAGTACATCAAGACCTGTCTGTGGAACGTGAAGAACAGCAAGGGTGCAAAGATCACCAAGAAGTTCAACATCACGCGCAACACTGTGGACATCGCGGACAACGAGGAGGTGCTACAAAAGGAGGATCCCTCTATCTCATGCCCTGACACTGAGATCTTCCTTGAGGACATTCAGCCCATGCTGAACGACGATCAGCGTACTCTTGTGCGTGCGATCCTTGAGGACCCTACATACATCAAGCCTTCGGGCAAGGTGAACATCAATGCTCTTGCCAAGACTGTGGGGAAGAGTTGGAACGAAGTGAGCATCCTGCTCAAAGACCTTGGACGAGCTATCGGTAACGAACTATGAACATCCACCAGCACATTCTCAAACTGTACAACGAGGTTTTCTTTATGGACCCCGACTTCAAGGGGACGGTCAATGATCTACCCATGTCCTTGCAGGAGATGATCACCGACTGGGAGCATGGATACAAAACGCTTGGGGGCAACCTCAACATGTGCTCTCGTCAGATTGCCTCACTTCTTTTCATCACCTGGGAGCAGACACATGAACGAGAAATTTGACGAGGACATCTATGCTGTGTACATCAGCGGATCCATCTCGAAGCGCGGAGAGGAGGAGGCCAGACCTCATTTCAAAGAGGTGCAGACTCTGATCGAGCGAGGAGAAGGTGACCGCTTCGCTTACAACCCAATGGAATTCAAAGAGAGAGACTGTTGGGAAGACTACATGCGCGATGGCATTGCAGCCCTTGTGGACTCAGATGCAATCCTCATGCTTGATGGATGGCAAGACAGCAGAGGCGCTTGCCTAGAAAGAACTATTGCCTTTGAACTCAACATTCCTATTTATTACGAACACACATCACCATGGGATTCTTCAGGAAACTAATTTATGCAACGCTTGTCTCTAAAGAAGTGAGAGAGGCGGTTAAGATCGACGAGCTAAAGAAGCTCAATGAAAAGAAAAAGAAAAAAAAGAAATGAAAAATCTACCCACCACAATCGTAGGTCTGCTCCTCATCGGAATCACCATCTTCCTTTGCTTTGGATTCAAACCTATTTCGCGCAAGATCAGGTTCCCTGATGGATACATTCCCATGTGGGAATCACAGACGAGTGATGCCATTGCTACTGTGCTCAACACAAGGAACATCACACGCATCACTCCCAAGTTCAATGATGATGCCATCGAGGTCATCGAAGAACCAGAGATTGCTGAGTACCTTGAGGTGAGATTCAATGACGGACAGGTCATCGAAGTCTTCGAGCCTCTCGATGAGTTCCTCAACAGGATCAGGAGTAGCCAATGACATATCTTCTGATTGCACTCTTCTTCGGTGTTATTGCTGCCGCGATATGGGAGGTCGTCTACTTCTGCAAAAACACAGGAGATGACGAATGAAGGTTGTAGAAAAACCGTGGGGAAGAGAGGAGTGGCTAGTCGTCACAGGAAAGTACTGTGTCAAAAGACTGTACATCAACGAAGGTCATAGACTCTCTCTCCAGTACCATAAAGTCAAAACAGAAACCATGTTCCTCGAAGAAGGTGAGTGTGAAATTACTATCGTTGGACTTACCAAGAACATGAGGAAAGGACAAGAGTATACAGTCCTCCCACATCAAGTGCATAGACTCAAAGCCATCAAAGATTCTGTCATCCTGGAAGTCTCCACTCCCGAACTCAATGACATAGAACGAATCCAAGATGACTACAATAGGTAGGGAAAAAGTATACAAAAAGGTACAAAAATAAGGCAATACCAAAAAGTCAAATTAGGTACTGCATATATAGCCTTTGTATGAAAAGTAAACCAAAAAGTCAAATTATGCACTTTTGATATGTAAATCACCCTACCCCCACATCCAAAAAGTCAAATTGGAAGTTGTTTGCTTGACCCACATCGGATTCAAAACAAATTCCAATCGCCCAACCAAACCAAATTCTGAATTTTTATTATGCCACGCCGAGTTATTAGAACTATTCTGATTTTCTTTTTGGTGGGGTTTGTGGTAGGAAATTACTCCAACTAACCACAACATGTAGTGGCATGGTTTAAAAAATCCCCGATAAATAAAAAAGCCCACCACAACATATTGTGATAAGCTCTAATTAATCCAAAGCTACGCCTCACTGTAGGTATAAAGAAACCCTCTAAGCTAATGAAAGCTTAGAGGGTTTTCTTATTTGGTTTTCTTTCCATTGTGTACCCAATAGTCGTACCAATCTTTTGTTGTCCACCATGCTGAACAAACTTTTGGCACTGGAAAGATAGCGTTATCGGGTAGCTTATAGGGTTCCTTAGTGGCTTCAATAAGTTCCACACTAGGGGTTGCCCATTTATCTCTATAGTCTTTCATTCTTTATCTCAATGCAAAGATCGGGATCGACTTCCAGGGTATGAGAATATTCCATGTAAGGGTCATCATCTTCACCATCTAATGCCAAACGGATAGCTTCTTCTTTTGTTTCAGCCTCCACGGAATGCACTACCTCATAGACTTCCATGATGCTAACAGAGAACTTCTTCATTTTATTATA
>CEOA01023663.1_pt1 | contig 26612 bp, 32 predicted proteins | sample 530251 | NCBI WGS metagenome assembly CEOA01 (sample SAMEA2619838, study PRJEB7988) | marine metagenome | biome: marine biome (ENVO:00000447); feature: surface water layer (ENVO:00002042); material: "saline water (ENVO:00002010), including plankton (ENVO:xxxxxxxx)" | depth 5 m
GAAGCTGCAGATGAATCAAAAACTAATGAGCAGTTATCAGAAGAAGCAAGAGCAGTTAGAGAGTTTTTACAACAAATGTATAATGATTTTAATTTAAAAGAATACGGCATAGAGTTCAGAAAAAACTTCTTCCCTCGTATTATAGCCATTGCCGAAATAGCCTCTAACTCTACAAAACGTGCGAAACTTATTGAACTTTTAGTAGAAAGAAATAAAGGTAAAACTTTTAGTAGAAGCACATATGATGATAATGGCAATAGAACTGGATCAGAAACATTTCAGTTAACGCCAGAAGAAGCTACTAAAATGGTAGAAGGCCTAATAGGCGAGAATGAAGACGATGTTAACAATACTACCGAGGATGAGAGGAAAGGAAATGAATACAATGTAGGAGCGTTAAAAGAAAGAGCTAAAATGTTTGAAGATTTAGACTCAGTAACATTGTTAAAAGAAGGTTTAATATTACCGCCAGAAGTAGCTATAGTTAGATATATTGGTAAATCCGCGCGTAGGTCAGAGTACGAGAAAAGAGGTGGGCCTAAACGTATAGAAGAACTTATAAATCAATTACCAGAAGAACAAAGAGCACAAGCTAAAGAAGCAGTAAATGCGATGTTAGGTAAAATTAATCCAATAGAGAACGACATTTGGAGACATACTAATAGCACTATTCAAGCGTTGAATGTGCTTACCTTGTTAGGTATGGCTGTCTTTGCTTCTATCCCAGACGCAGCCGGGCCTATTTTACGTACTAGAAACTTTGATTTAAAAGTTATAGGCCGAAACTTATATCAAGCTATAGGTGATAAAAATGAAGGGGCAGAACTTGCTAAATCTATCGGTGTTAATGGCGTACAAGCTGCAGCTACAACTATTCTATACTCTGGTGAGTTAGATAGTGCTTACGATTATTCTAAAAACGTAAGTGATACATGGTTTAGAGTTACTCAGCTAGAACGTTGGACTATCTTTACTAGAAAGTTTGCAGCTGGTATGGGCAGAGATTTCTTACTAAAACACCAGAAAATAGTTGAGAACGGAGTTCCAGGTGACTTTAAAACACTACAATCAAAAAGATTTTTAAAAGAGCTAGGCCTTACTGCAGAGGATGTAAAAGCTTGGGATGGCAAAAATATAGACAATCACCCTAAAATAAAAACAGCTATCGCTAGGTTTGTTGATGAGGCTATCGTTAGACCAAACGCAGCAGAAAGACCTATCTGGGCTTCTGACCCTAATTTTGCTTTAGTGTGGCAACTTAAATCTTTTTACTATGCGTATGGTAAAAATATAGTAGGTGGTTTATTTAGAGAAGGAGAAACACGATTTGGGCAAGAGAACAGAATATCCGCAGCTGTAGCACCTCTACTATTTGGTGCGGCACTTTTAATGCCTTTGACTATGTTAGGTTGGGACTTAAGAGAAAGATTTAAGATAGGACTATCTTGGCTGTTACCTGGTGTGTCTCCACAAGATACAGACTATAGGGCCTCTAGATCTATGTCTAGTGGAGAATATTGGTTTGAGATTTTAGATAGATCGGGGGCATTGGGCCCTTATGCACTAGCCTTGCCTCTGTTTATGGATGATAAAAGATACGGCAACCCTTTCTTTATTCCTATAGCTGGACCAACTGCAGAAAGAGCTTGGGATATAGTAACTTTAGACACAGACTTTTTTGACTTTGTACCAGCGTACAGTCAGCTAAACACCTCCAAGTTTAACTTGAGAGAAAATTAATATGGTAGAATAAATTATGGCGTATTCAGACACAATCAAATTAGTAGTAGGTGATACTTTACCTGAACTACAGTTTACTCTAAAAGACAGTAACACCGCAGCTAGTGGTCAAACTTTAGACTCCGAAAACAGTGACACGTGGGCCGTAGTCAATCTTACAGGCGACACGGTAAAACTAAGAATACGAGAGGTAGGTAAAACTACTGTCTTATCAACTATAACAGCTACAATAACAAATGCTTCAGCAGGAGAGTGTTCCATCATCTTTCCTACTGACACCTGGACTGCAGCTGGCACATTCGAAGGCGAGATAGAAATGACCACAAGTGCAGGTAAAATTCAAACTGTACAAGACTTTGTAAAATTTAAAGTACGTGACGACTTCGATTAATGGCATTTAAAGCTAGTGTAACCTTTGTAAATCTGCAGGCTGTTTTAGAAAAAGCCCCAGAAGTCAGTGACTACGAGAATATAAAAGGGGTTCTACACTTCCAAGGCCTTGCAACAGCTAATCTAATTACTGATGCAGACAGCTTAAACCAGTATTTTACGGCAGATACAGGTTCTCCAAACGCAGAATCGTTCGGGCTAAGTGATCTGCCTGCGATCAGTAGCACGAAAAGTTTTACAGATACACCAACTATTACAGAAGATCTAGCAAATGCTTTTTCTACAAGTCTTTCTGACGCCCCTTCCATCTCAGAAAGCCTAGCTAAATCTATAGAGTTTGCACGAGCTTTCTCTGATACGCCTAGCGTGGCTGAATCTCTTGCACATAGCTTGGGTAAAGCCGCAGATGATTCCTTCGGGGCTAGTGATTCTCCTGTGTTTTCTACAAGTAAACCCTTATCAGATACGCCTAGCATAGCAGACGCTGTGTCTAGTCTTGCAGTTGGCCTTAGTCCGTCCGATACGCCAACTGTTAGCGAATCTTTTGCACGAACAGTAACTTTTGCTAGAAGTTTTAGTGATACTTCTACCTTAGATGATGCGGCTTCTGCAGAGGACGATAGCGCAGTGCAGACAGGGATAAACAAAAGTAATACTGTAACTGTCTCAGAGTCAGTTGATATAGCGGAAGGCAAAGGTTTTTCTGATTCTTCATCAGTTAGTGAAGCCATAGCTCTACTGGTATCTCCTGTTTTTGCAGATAGCACTACAATAAGTGAGGCAATTAATGTATCATTATTAAGAAGAGGGGGCCCACTAAACGCGGCTTCCTTAAACAGTGATATGTTAAATGCTTAAGCGAGGTAATTATGTCAAATATAAATGACCAACTAGAAATGAAAGGTAGCTTACAAGTTCGTTTAAATGATGAAGTTGTACGCGAAGTTGATAACTTAGTTGTTACCGCTGGAAAAGGATATGTAGCATCCCGAATGAAGTCTGACGCTTCTGGTGGATCTGCAATCATGTCGCATATGGCTATAGGAAGTGGTTCTACTTCTGCTGCCGCTGGCGACACAGCTCTAGGAAGCCAACTTGGTAGGGTAGCCCTAACAAGTACGGGTATTTCTGGCGCAGTTCTTACATACACAGCCTCATTCCCGGCCGGTACAGGTACTGGAGCCGTTACAGAAGCAGGTTTATTTAATGCCTCTTCTAGTGGGACTATGTTATGTAGAACAGTTTTTTCAGTTGTAAACAAAGGTTCATCTGATTCAATGACTATAACTTGGACTGTAACTGTAAGCTAAAAAAGGAGTAGACTAATATGAGCGTAGTTTTTGCAAACAACGCCGCAACTACCCTAGCAGCAGCTATAACTAGCACCAGTGCAACAACTATAACGGTAACTAGTAGTAGCTCCTTCCCAAGTTTGAGTGGAAGTGAATACTTCTACGCTACGATTGATGACGGCACCAACAAAGAAATAGTCAAAGTAACTGGCGTGTCCAGTGAAACTTGGACCGTAGTTCGTGCTCAAGACGGCACAAGTGCTAGAACCTTTGCTAACGGAGTAGATGTAGAACTCCGAAACAACGCCGCAATGCTAAGCGATATCAAGTCGTTTAGTGCCTTTACCGCAGCCGTTACCGGAACTTCAGGGACTTTTGACAGTATAGTTATAGGTAGCACAGCAGTCACTTCAACTGCCGCAGAGATAAATATACTAGATGGTGTTACCTCTACAACAGCCGAGTTAAATATTCTTGACGGCGTAACATCTACTACTGCTGAGCTAAATATTCTTGATGGTGTAACTTCAACTACAGCTGAATTAAATATTCTTGACGGTGTAACTTCAACAGCCGCAGAGATAAATCTTTTAGATGGCTCAACGGCAAACACAGTAGTTAATAGTAAAGCTGTTATTTATGGTTCTAGTGGTGAACTAGCAGGTGCATTATCAACAGCAGCTCAACCGAATGTCACAAGCCTTGGGACTCTAACCACATTAACCATTGATGACATAACCATAAATGGCTCAACTATATCTGATGGTGCTGATTTAACATTAGACGCAGGGGGAGATATTATCCTTGATGTAGATGGCGACAATGTTTTTTATAAAGATGGTAGCTCTAATTTCTTTTCTATTTCTAATGTAAGTGGTGATGCTTATTTAGGTGTAGAGCAATCAGACAAAGATTTAGTATTTAGAGTAAATGATGGTGGTTCAGCAATAACTGCTCTTACTCTTGATGCGTCAGAAGCAGGACATGCAACTTTTAACAGCAAAGTAACTGTTGGCACAAATGCAGTTGGGACTTTAACAACAGACAACGATGGCTCGTTCGATATGGCGGCAAGCAACAATTTTAAATGCACCCCATCGGGCAACTTTACTCTTACTTTTACAAACATAGTCTCACAATCAGGAAACATACTGCTGGTAAACTCAGGTGGCCATACTGTATCAGCACACACAAATTCAAAAGTAGATGCAAACTTACTTGCAACTGTATCTACTGCGGGCACGTACTTGATCTCTTACTTCTCCGATGGCACGAATGTATATTTAACTAACTCTGCTGCATACACCTAATGAGCCTACTACAGCATCCGGGAGCTATACCACCAGGGGCTACTGGATACGAAGCAGGCAACTCTTTGATGTTCGACAGAACTAGAAGTGAGTTTATAAAACAAAGTAATTCTTCTGCTAGTACTACTGCTACTTCAAACTCCATAGCTACAATATCTTTTTGGTTAAAAAGAGCAGAGCTAGGCTTAGACAGAAGTGGCTATGAGATGAATATAATTAGTGGTTCTAATTCAGCTAGAGCTCAAGCAATACGGTTTACTCAAGATGATCAGCTAGAAGGGTATTTTTCTGCTATATCTGCTCATGGTATAACAGCAGCCGATTGGAAAACCAGTAGAAAATTTAAAGATGTTGTGGGTTGGTATCACATTGTCGTGCGAGTTGATCCAACACAAAGCACGGCTGGAGATAGAATACGTGTTTATGTTAATGGCCAACAAGAAACAGATTTCGTTACTGCTCCTAGTATTGATCAAAATGCGAGCACTATGACTATGTTTAGGACAGGCAGCTACCATGGCTGGGGTACATCAAGAGCTTATAATGATACTAACGGAGATTTTTCTGGTTATTTAGCTGAAATTCATTATATTGACGGGCAGTCTTTAGGTCCAACAGAGTTTGGAGAAACTAACGATGATGGAGTTTGGGTAGCAAAAGAATACTCAGGCACTTATGGGAACAGAGGTTACAAACTAGATTTCACACACGCTAGTAACATAGGACAAGATGTGGGTAGTACTCAAGGTAATTTATTTACTTTAAATAATGCTATGGGCGTTACTGATGTATTTTTAGACTCACCAACAAATAACTTTGCCGTTTGGGATTTTAATACAGGTTATCTAAACTCTAGCCCTAGTGCCACTGGATTTACTGCTGGCAATCTTCTACGACAGGGTGGTAATGGTGGGTACAATCAATGTTATGCAACCATGGGTATAAGCAAAGCTTCTTCTGATGCTATTTGGTATTGGGAGGTAGAAAACACAGGCGTTTTTAACTCTTCAACCATGGAGATACTTGTAGGAGTAGTAAAAGAATCTCAATTAGCAGCTGGTAGTTCACACACTGATATACGAAACAGTGGGCTTGCTGAGTTTGCTAGTAACCTAATACCTAGTTTTACTCAAAATAGTCATGATGCAACAGTTTTTGGTATGCTACTTGATATGTCCACTAGTAATGTAAAGTTAAAATTTTATGTAAATGACAGTTTGGTCAAGACAACTGAGAACCTACCTACTGACGAATTGTTTTTTCCCTACGGTGCTATATTTGGCACAGGTGGTGAAATGATAATAAATTGTGGGCAAGGGCCTGCACAAGAAATAAACAGTGGTTATTCTGCTCAATCAGATGCCGGAGGTGTTGGGTCTTTTGAATTTACTACAAAATCAGGCAGGGCAATCTGCACTAAAAACTTAGCGGAGTACGGATAATGGCATATACAAATATAGACGACCCATCAGCACACTTTCAAGTTACAACTTATACTGGTGCAGGAGCAAACCAAACTGTTACCAATGATGGCAATAGCGATTTACAGCCTGATCTACTTTGGATAAAAAGAAGAAATGCTGATTATGGTCACAACTTATTTGATACAACTAGAGGTATTGCTAAATTATTGGAACCACAATCAACTGCTTTAGAGAATACAAACCAAACTTGGATAAGTAGTGTAGGTTCAGATTCATTTACAATAGGAGTAAATGAACATAATTTATCAAACTCAGCTGGAACTTATGTAGCTTGGCAATGGAAAGCTAATGGTGGAACGACAGCTTCAAACTCAAATGGCTCAATAACCTCTACAGTACAAGCTAACACCACAGCAGGATTTAGCATTGTTACTTATACAGGAACAGGCTCAATAGCAACAGTTGGTCATGGTCTTGGAGTTAAACCTGATATGATGATTTTAAAAAATAGAGATGCGTCCAATGCTAATTGGGTTGTTTATCATAAAGATATTAATGCTAGTGCTAATTTTTTTTTAAGACTTAATACAAGCGACTCAACTCAATATAGTGGTGGCAGATTCAACGGAACACAACCAACATCTTCTCTTTTTACAGTTGGCACATCATTACAAACAAATAATAATGGTGATGATATAGTAGCCTATTGCTTTGCAGAAAAACAAGGCTACAGCAAGTTTGGTAAATACATTGGTAACAGCGAGGGCGGTTTTGCATACTGTGGTTTTGCTCCTATTTTTATTATGGTAAGAGAAATAGGTAATACTAATAGTTGGTGGATGTTTGATAGAAAACGAGACCCTTTTAATACTGCTGATGCACGACTTGCTGCTAACCAAACTTCAGCAGAAGCTACAGGTAGTTTTACTAATGTAGTAGATTTTTTATCAAATGGATTTAAATTTAGAAATACAGACTCAGCTTGGAATAGAAATGCTGGAGAATATATTTTCATGGCATTTGCTGAACATCCGCTAGTGACTAGTGGTGGGGCACCCTGTCCAGCTAGATAAATATGAGGTAAAATTAAAACATGTGGGCAAAAGTAGAATCAAACGTAGTAACAGAACTATACCCTAGTCCTAAACCTGTAGTCATAGGCGAAGTTACCTACCCAAAGAATATCTTTACATCTTGGACTGAAGACGAATTAAAAGCTGTAAATATATACCCTGTTATACACGATACTCGACAATACAAAGATCCTAAATACTACGTAAACTCTGACCCTGTATATGCTTACAAAGCTACCATAACCATAAACGGTGATACATACAAAAAAGTTGTAACTAAATCATATACAGGTACTGTAGCTAGGCCCTTAGCTGACGTAAAAGCCCAACATAAACAAACTGTAAACGACCAAGCAAAAGGACTACTACAAAATACAGACTGGTATGCACTTCGTGCCTTAGATGGTGGGACAGCTATGCCAGACAATATAAAGAACCACAGAATCGCGGTAAGGGCTAAAGCTAATGAGATGTGTGACTTGATTGATGCAGCGACCGACGTAGATGCGTTAGCAGCATTATATGTTTACAATAGTGATGACCCGCCAATTAGGCCTTTGGGTGAATTTCCAATTATATAAGGAGTATGTATGGAAAATAATAAAATAAAAGAACTAACCTTTGACGGTAAAGTTTATTTAATAGAAGACCTAACACCAAGGATTATAGATAGCCTTAGTGTATTATTTAACGCACAGCAAGAAGCTAATAAAAAAGCCTCTGAGCTAAGCATTTTTCAAGCAGCACAGTCTGCTATAACAGAAAACATAAGAAGTTTTATAAAAGAGGACAAAATTAAATCTCAACCAAAAATAGAAAAAGCACAGTAACTATGGCTACAGCAAAAGAATCTATGGAAAAAATAGCAGCACACGAACGAGAGTGCTCTATACGGTATGAAAACATAGAAAAAAGGCTAGATAGAGGTGCTGACAAGTTCGACGCAATGGATGCGAAGTTTACTAGATACATATTTGGCCTATACGTGCTGATCATAGTGGCAGCAGGTGTAGATAGAATTTTCTCATAACAAGGAGGTACATATGGACATTGAAAAATGTAAAGCAGAGATAAAACGCCATGAAGGTGAAGTTTTAGAGATATACGAAGATAGTTTAGGCTACAAAACCCTGGGCATTGGACACTTGTGCCAACCAGAAGATCCTGAGTACGCTTGGGACATAGGTACAAAAGTGCCGCAAGAAGTTGTAGATATGTACTACGAAAGTGATTTTGATAAACACTTAAAAGAAACTATTCACGTGTTTGGTGATGAGAAAGATTTCTATGCGTTGCCCGAAGATATACAACACGTGTTAGTCAACATGTGTTTCAATCTAGGAGGCACGAGAATGTCTAAGTTCCGCAATATGTTGTCGGCTTGTAGAGAACATGATTGGGAGAAAATGGCTGCTGAAATGGAAGACAGCAGATGGTTTAAACAAGTAGGAAGAAGGAGCGTAGAACTACAAGCATTAGTTCTTAATACTGTATAATGAAAAAATGGCTTATTACAAACTTATTACATTTGGAGGCCTTGCACCTAGAATATCACCACGTCTTTTAGGAGATACACTTGCGCAAACGGCTACAGACGTAAACCTAGAGAATGGCAGATTAGTTCCTGTCAAAGACAACTCTACTACCAACCCTTCTAGCGGGGTATCTACACTAGCTAGCACTACTAAAAACGCAATATTTAAGTACACAGACGACCCTGAGCGTTGGCTACAGTTTGAAGATGATGTAAACGTCGTGCGTGGACCGGTGCCAGGAGACACCAATGACACGATTTACTGGTCAGGTGAAGCATTTCCTAAGATGGGCAGAAGCTCTGATGTTCTTGGTTCTGCACCTTACCCTAGTGGTTTTTATAGATTGGGCATACCTGCGCCAACTGCAGCCCCCACTGTGGCTTTAGTTGCACCCACCACTATAAATGCAACTATTACAACAGCTAGCGGCACCGGAACTATAACTGTTACAACAGACAGCGCGCATAATGCAGCTGTCGATGATTACATAACTTTGGCTGGTTTTTCTGCTACAGGTGGACTTACAGCAGATGAAATAAATGGAGATTATAAAATTAAAACAGTGCCTAGTAGTACCACGCTTACCGTGGCTACTAACGGCTCAGGGTCTAGTGCAACCACTTCTAGTAGTGTAACCAACGGAGCGTCTTTCAATGGCCCGTCAGATGCTGAGCTAGACTTTGAAACATCTTATGTTTACACCTTTGTAAGTGCTTATGGCGAAGAAGGCCCACCCTCTCCTGCTTCTACAGTTATAACTACAGATGATAATCAGAGCGTTGCCTTAAGTGGCTTAGAAACTTCTAGTGCTAAAAGTAATACCAACCTATCTAAAAAACGTATATACAGGTCTAATACAGGTTCAAACACAACTGACTTTCAGTTTGTTGCTGAAGTTAATTTAAATGTAGCTACATACACAGACACTTCTAATAACCGAGATTTAGCTGAAGTTATTCCGTCCACGTTCCACATTGCGCCCCCAGATGATGACACGAGCTTGTACCCTGATGGACCCATGAAAGGTTTAGTTAGTTTACCAAACGGCATACTAGCTGGGTTTACAGGCAAACGTATTTGTTTCTCTGAGCCTTTTTTACCTTACGCTTGGCCTGCGTCTAACAGAATTACTATTGAAGAAGAAATTGTAGGTATAGCTGTAACTAGTAATGGTGTGGTAGTAGGTACAAAAGCCACTCCATATTTAGTGACAGGTACAGAACCTAGGTCTATGGCTGCCATACGTATAGATTCTTCTGAGGCTTGTTTGAATAAAAACTCTATGGTCGATATGGGTGACTATGTTATATATGCAGGGCCAGACGGTTTAGTAGCGGTAGAAGGCACTCGTGTTTCTGTTATAACTGAGTCTTTAATTACACCCTCACAATGGCAAGCTAGTTACTACCCAAGCACTATAAGAGGGTTCTTATGGGAAGGTAGATATGTAGGTTTTTTCTCCACAGGTAGTGGATATGGTGGGTTTATATTTGACCCTCGTTTAGTGCGACAAGGCACTGGTAGATCTTTGTCCCCTGCGGCATTAGTAAACTTAGATGCTAGTGGTGAGATACGTGGGGGACATACAGATCCAGATGATAGCCAGTTGTATTTGATAATAAGTAATGCGATTAAAAAGTTTCAAGGTGATAGCAGCACTAACTTAACCTACAATTGGAAGTCTAAAGAGTTTGTGCCTCCTGCTCCTATGAGTATGGGTTTTGCAAAGGTGCAAGCAGAAAGCTACCCAGTAAGAGTTAAAGTGTATGGAGATGGTAGTGTTATTTATAATGCAGTTATAGCTACTTCTGGTAGTGCTTTTACAGTTACAGGTACAACCCCTAGCTTTAGCTCAACTACTATAACAGAACCAATTGTAAGATTACCTGCTAGTGTGCATAAAACGTTTGCAGTAGAAGTAGAAGGAGCAACTATAGTAAATGAAATATGTTTAGGGCAGTCTATAGATGAACTAAAACAAATATAATGAGCAAAGCAACTAAACTCCCTGGCTTAAAAAACATACCGGCTAGCACAGAGCCAGAGTTACGAGGCTCATTACAGGCCATGAAAGAAGCCTTAGCAGTTAGACTAGGGCAAGAAGGTGACCCACTAGATAGAGCCATAACCCTGCGAGAGTTAATCGACTCTGGTATGGCTAAAAAACTCACCAATAAAAACTTTGATCCAAACACCACAACAACTGATTTTGTTGGGGCTAAGGATGATCCTGTAGATTTAAGCATACCCCCTGCCCCTACGGGACTAGAGGCTTCAGGTGCTTTTACTGAAATTATAATAAATTGGAACCCCCCTGCGTATGGTGGTCATGCTTTTACGGAGGTGTTTAGGTCGAGAGATGATGCAGTAGGAACAGCACAACTTGTAACCACCACTGAGGCGGCTATTACTGTAGATACAGTTGGGTATAACCAAGAGTATTATTATTGGGTAAGGTTTGTAAATATCTCTGGAGTAAGAGGTCCATTTAACCAAACCAATGGAGTAAAAGCCACTACGGCAGTAGATATAGGAGAGGTGCTTAGTCAGTTAAGTGAAACTCTAGCAGACTTGCCGGGATACTCTACTCTCACTGGCCTTATAGATGCAGGGACTTTAGTCATACGAGCTTCTAGCGCACCTAGCACTAGAACTGATGGTAGCTCTCTACAGGTAGATGATATATGGCTAGATACCGATGACGATCAGCTTTATGTTAGAAACTCAAGTAACAACGCATGGGTCAAAGCACGAGATGGCACTCTTAAAGCCGACATAGATAGCTTAGTAGCTTCCTTAAACACTTCTAATAGCCGTAACGACACAACTCTGTCTGCAGCTATAACAGCGGAACGAGTGGTTCGGGTTACTGAAGAGGCGGCAAATGCTACTAATATTTCTAGTCTTACCAGTACAGTTAACGGTGTTTCAGCTAACGTTACCACAGTTGAAAACGCAATAACAAATGGCACCTCTGCCCAAGCTGGTTTTGGTATTGCTGTTAATGCAAATAACGCCATTGCCGGTATGTACTTGATGGCCGACTCTAGTAATAACTTACAGAACAACACCTCTACCTCTAACATAATATTTGAAGCAGACCAGGTAACTATACGTAACCCGCATGGTAATGACATTGTACCTTTCACCGTGCTTTCAAGCACAGATGCAAGCGGTAACGCAGCGGGCGTGTACATAGATACAGCTTTTATAAAAGATGGTGCTATAACTAATGCACTAATAGCAAACGCTACTATTGAAGCCGCAAAAATAACTAGTTTAAACGCTGATGTTATTAACGCTGGTACTGTAGATGCTCAATATTTAGACGCGGATGTAATAGTATCAAGTGACTTATCTAGTAATACTAGTACTGTAATACATGGTGGTAATATAACGACCGGCACGATAGGGGCTAGTTTTATAGATACTGCTATTTTAAGAGCAACCGACGTTGGTTCGGGTGGCTCAACTGTAATTGATGGTGGTCGAATTGATACAGGTACAATTGATGCGGAGCGTATTAGTACAACTAATTTAATTCTTCCAGCCGCTGGAGGTAGCACAACCATAAGTTTTTCACAAAACAATAACCAAAATAGGTTTATATGTTCGGTTGGTTCAGGTGCTGGTTTTTATCAAGGCTTTGTAAAATTTACAGGTGGTACTAATCATGTTAAAAGTCTAGGGTTTTATTTTATAGACAGTAGCGCAACTTCAGGTTCTGGCTCAGGTTTTGACGTAGACTTAGATGCAAGTAGTACTGGTAGCAATACTAATGATACAAATACTCCTCTTGCAGGAAAAAGCGTAAGTTCTAAAGCTATCTATCCAAGTTCAAACGCAGTGCCTTCATCAGCAGAAACTGATACTGTAAAAACTAGCGGTTACGGACTGCGGCCGTTTGTTTTAAGTCATGGGGTAGGGTTTGGTAGCCAAGGTCAATTGTCGAATAGACGTTCGACCAATGAAAACGATGATAGGCTATTTTCGGGCCATGAAAGTGTAAATATACCAATTACATTTACTTATACTGGAAGTAATTCAGTAAACTTGTTTGTAAGAGGGCAAGCAGATTCTGCATCAGGGAATAACTGCGATGTAGAAGCAAGGTTTATAAAATTTGGAACATCATAATGGCTATTGCGAGTAAAACTTTTTCTGTGGTTAGTTATGAAACTAGAGAAATAGATATACCTGAATACGAAACTGTTTCTGATATTATTACTCAAATAAATTGGAAAATAGTTTATACAGATGACAGCACCCCAGCTAAGTCAGTAGAGGTTCTTAAATATACAGCTTTTGATCCTTATCATTTAGTCAAGGGCACTCCTAATCCACGAACAGGTACAACTACTACTTTTGTACCTTTTAAAAACATAACAGATGCTACTTTAGCTAGCTGGGCAGAGGCTATATACAACGCAGACCCTGCCTTAAAAACAATGGCAGACTACGAAGCTAACTATCTTTTAACAGGAGAAGATCCCGATAATAATTTTACAACTTCTTAAAACTTGTCCATAATATAAATATTAACTTTGGAGGTAAAAATGCCAGGACACAAAATGAAAAAAATGGGAATGAAAAAGAAACCTATGAAAGGTAAAAAACCCATGAAAAAGAAAAAGAAGTCTATGAAAAAATCATATGGTTACTAAACGGAAAAGAAAACCAATAAAGAAAAAAGGTTTGACCAAAAGGCAGGAGGCCAGTATGAAGCGACATTCAAAACACCATACTGCTAAACATATGAAATATATGAGGAACCTTATGATGAAAGGTAGTACTTTTACTGCCGCTCACAAGAAGGCTCAAAAAGCAGTAGGTAAGTGAAACAGTTATTAAAAAGCGTAGTAGGCGCAGTAGCCCCTACATTAGGAACAGCACTTGGCGGGCCCATGGGAGGCATGGCTGCCAATATGATAGCTGACGTTTTAGGGTGTTCGAACAACCCTAAGTCTATAGAACAAGCGATCCAAAACGCCACTCCAGAACAAATGTTGCAGCTAAAGAAAGCTGAACAAGAGTTTGATGTAAAGATGAAAGAACTAGAAGTTGACATCTTTGCACTAGAAGCAAAAGAAAAACAAGAAGCAAGAAAATACTTTTCTAAAGATTGGACTGCTAGGATTATAGGTGTAGCCACAATTGGTGGTTTTCTTGGTTACATCTTTTTAGTAACACTCCAACCACCAGAACAAAACAGTGAGGCCCTGATTAATCTCGTCTTAGGTTATTTAGGCGGTCTAGCCTCGGCAATCATATCTTTCTATTTCGGGGCCTCCAACTCAAGCGACGATAAATAATGGACGTTGTCCAAGTAATAACTGAAGTCGGCTTTCCTATAGCTGCAGCACTAGGACTAGGTTGGTTTATCTACAAACTAATTATGCGTATTGTTGATGGCATGGAAACTAAAATTGATACAGTAGATGAAAAAGTACAAGCCCAAATAAGTGCTATGGAAGAACGCCTAGGAACTAAACTTGACTCACAACATGGTATACTTGTAGCATTAATAGATAGGATTAGAAGTCTTGATAACGAAATTATCAGACAAGATACTCTAATTAAAACTATTTTAGGAGTGCCTCAGCTAATTGACAGTGGCAAGATTGCTAAGGCAGATAGAGATGATCAAAGAAAAGATTGATTTCAAAAAAGTCGAATGGTTAGGCGTCGGGCTAATCATGCTAATAATTATGCTTACTACAAGGACAGTACAAGCTGACGAGATGGTGCACACTTTTAAATCACCCTCTTTTAGTGGCATTGGTACCTCTTCTCATTACTTGACGATAGAGAACCAAGAGTTTAATAGAAAGGAAGCTATTAAAGCTGAGCTAAAAGCTTATAGAGAACAGCTAAAACGAGATGCAGAAAACACTACACTCGCTAGGTTTATAAGAAACCTTGAGTCTAGAATTTACGCACAGCTTTCTAGGCAATTAGTAGATGCGCTATTTGGAGAAAACCCAAGCACTAGCGGTATCTTAGAACTTATGGGCAATACCATTGAGTATTCTGTTAGTGAAGATGGGTTATATATAACACTCAAAATAACAGATGCAGAAGGTAATGTTACGGAAATTACTGTGCCTATCGGTTCTTTTTCTTTCTAGTTGCGCGTCCTTATTATTTGACCCAATAGAAAATAACATAGCTCCGATACGGCATATCGAGCCAGCTACAGTAGAGGAGTTAGTCCTTACTGACTTAGCCGATGTTCGTGCGCCTACAAGGAAGCCAACGGTCGCTGTGTACGGAACTGCTTTTATAGACCAAACCGGACAAAGGCTTAGCAACTCTATGTATGCTAGTTTTTCTACAGCTATAACCCAACAACCTAGTGCTTTTTTAATGAAAGCCTTGAAAGATGCGGGTAAGAACAATGGTGGTTTTTTTACTGTAGTAGAACGTGTAGGCCTAGACAATCTTACTAAAGAACGTCAAATAATACGTAGCGGTAGAGAAAATAACAATGACGATACTAAACTTGGTACCCTTCTATTTGCTGGTTTGCTATTAGAAGGGGCAGTAGTTTCGTATGAGTCTAATGAAACTAGTGGAGGAGCAGGTGCACGATATCTAGGAATAGGTGGTACAAAAGCCTATAGATCTGACTCGGTTACCATACAGTTGCGTTTGATATCTGTAACTAGTGGACAAGTATTAATAGAAAAATTAGTCTCTAAGAGTATTCTTAGTGTATCATTAAGTAACGACGTGTTTCGTTTTATTGAAGCCGGCACTCAGTTGGTAGAGATAGAAAGTGGAGTTGTAAGAAACGAATCAGGAAGTATCGCCTTACGCTCAGCTATAGAGACCGCCGTGTTAGGTATAATCAAGGAGGGTGAAGAAGCTGGATATTGGAGTTATCAATGAAAAAACTTTTACCCTTATTCGTATTGGTTGGTTTCATGTATGCGGACAACGAGATCTATATAGATCAGTCCGGTAACAATGCAAACATAGACCTAGAACAATTAGGCTCTTCAAATATTATTGGAGGGTTGAATGCTGTTAGTGGTACTATGACTCCGCTCGACCTTGATGGTTTGAATCTAACTTTAGATATAAACCAAATAGGTAGCTCAAACAAATTCCTGGGTGATATCTTAGGTGATAACATCACAGGGTTCTTTGAGTTTGACGGAGATAGCAACGTTTTTGATATACAAGTAGACCCTACTGATACGTACGGTGCAGACTCAGGTAACTACAATGTTGATGTGACAGGTTCAAGTAATGATTTTAACTTGAATGTTGGTACAAACGCTTTGGCTTCTACTCTTGATTTGGATTGGATTATCAATGGTGATTCAAATACTTTTGATTTTGACATAGATTACGATCTAGCAACTAGTTACGTTGATGTTGATGGGGATTCAAACTCAATAACATTTGACGGAAGTGGGTATCAAAATGGATATTTTTATCTTGATCAGACAGGAGATGGCAGAACGTTTAACATTACTCAGTCCTCAACATTGGCTAGTGACTGGCTTAAGATTCTTTCTACTGGTGATAACGGCACTGTTTGCGTCATTCAAAATGATGGCGGAACAGCAGTCGGTTGCTAGTATTGGAGATATCTCTGAGTTAAAAGGCACTGCAGAAATAATACGAGACCAGCCCTACGGGGCTGAGCTCGATTTCCCTATACAACAGTTAGATGATGTACGTACGACTGTTGGTAGAGTAGCTATAACTTTTTTAGATGACTCTGTAGTAAAACTTACAGAACACTCAAAGCTTGTAATTACCGAATACGTATACGACCCAAACCCCTCAAAAGGTAAGTTGGCCATGCGCTTTGCGAATGGTACAGCTAGATTTATTAGTAGTAGATTAGGAAAAATTGATAAAAAGAACATACAGTTATCCACACCAACAGCAGATATCGCCATCAGAGGTACTGACTTTACTTGTACAGTCGACGAGCTTGGGCGGTCTCTCATTATTTTACTGCCTGATCCTTCTGGTTTGCCTAGCGGTGAGATTGTGGTCACGACCGCAACAGGCAGTGTTACGCTTAACAAGCCCTACCAAGCAACAACTGTGTCCGTGTGGGAAAGCTCTCCCACAGCCCCAGTCATCCTCGACCTCACTCTTGACCTGATAGACAATATGTTAATTGTTTCTCCCCCTCCGGAGAAAGACTTATCCACAGAATCATCCACAGCCTCTAGAGGAGATGCAGGTGGCATACTTGATATAGATTACTTAGAGTTCAATGAGTTAGAAACAGATTATTTAAATGAGAATGTATTTGAGTTTACAGAGCTAGACATAAATTATTTAGATGTAAACTTTTTTGAGGACTTATTAGCAATTATAGAAGAAATAGAGGAAGAAGAAACACTTTCAGCTAGCACTACTGTACAAGGCACAAAGATAGGTCAAGACTTAGAAACCCAGATAATAACTATATTGCAGGGTGAGCAAATTTCTATACAAAGAAAGGTAACGCAAAATGCTCAATTGACCATAGATGCTTCGCAAGGGTACACTATAATATTAATACAAGATGGTAAATACCAACAGATTGTGGTGAATGGTGGTGGGAACTCCACTATAACAATTACACAAGGGTCAGGATGACAAAGAAAAAATGTGTAAAATGTAAAAAAGAATGGCCCTTAGATTTTTTTCGTAGAGAACAAAAAAACTATAAAGTTTATATAACAGACGTATGCAAGGAGTGCTATAAAAAATGAAGAAATGGATATCTTTACTAACCATACCTTTATTAACTTTGCCGTTGCTATTTAACTGGCAAGCATTAGAAATACTAAAACTTAAAACATTTGACGCTCTCGTGCAAACACCAGATCCATCTGGTTGGTTTGTCACGTTAGATATAACAGAAGAAGATGTAGCCCGTTCGGGTGGTTGGCCATATCCTCGTCAAGACCTTGCACGTATACATTCGGATATTATGGAAGCTGGAGCTTTAGGTGTTGGTTGGGTTGTAGCTTTTCCACAGGCAGACAGATTTGGTGGTGACGAGTTGTTTGCTGATGCTTTGCTAAATAGCCCTAGTGTTATAGCTATGTTTGAGAACTCAAATGGAGAGTACCCGCCGACTACAGGCACAGTTATTTTAGGTGATGGTATACCAGTCGAGGCATATAAAAGCGAGGGTGTGATAAATAATGTACCAATACTAGCACAAGCAACAAGCCAGGGAATCGCAGTTGCACGAACAGATGCAGATAACTTAGTTAGAAGATTGCCCTTGTTACTACAGACACCAGATGGTTGGACTCCATCTTTTGGTATAGAAGTGCTTAAAGTATTATCTGTATCAGATACTTACATTATAAGAACTAATCAAGGCCAAATAGAAGAACTTGCATTACCAAATTATTCAGAGATACCTGTGGATGGGTTAGGCAGACGATGGGTGTCTTGGGTAGATACACCAAGCACTACGCTAGAAGAACTAGACGTAAGAAACAAGTTTGTTTTTGTAGGCGTTAGTGCTAAAGGAGTGATGCCTCAGATAGCTACGCCTGTTGGACTTAAGTACCCGCACCACGTTCAAGCTGCTTTGGCTGAGAGTATGACAATGGACGTGCCTCAAATACCAGGTGCTGCTTTGCTGTATGAGTTACTAATATTGGTTTCGTGTCTATCATTACTAACAGTTATAATACGATACACGCCAGTAGTGGGTTCTATGATTGGGGTAGGTGGTATGTACGCGGGCGTTGCTATAGCTGCGTTTTGGCTTGCACGAAGTAATATATTAATAGATTTTAGTTATAGCGCAGTATCAATGACACTTATATCTGTGCAAGAATTTTGGTTAAGATTTGGTGAGCAATATAAATTAAGACAACAAATAAAAAAACAGTTCGAGCATTATCTGGACCCCAGGCAAGTTGCACGACTACAAAAAAATCCAGACCTTTTAAAGTTAGGTGGAGAGAAAAAAGTATGTACTTTTCTTTTTACTGACTTACGAGGGTTTACAAGTTTAAGTGAGAAACTAGAACCTGAACAAGTAACAGACATTATGAATAAAGTTCTTACGGCACAAGTTAAATTAGTTCAAGCCCATGGGGGTATGGTAGACAAGTTCATAGGCGACGCATGTATGGCGATCTTTAACTCCCCCCTAGATTTAGATAACCACGAACAACGTGCCGTCGCCTGTGCCCGAGACATGCGCATGGCTATTCATCTTTTAAATAAAAAATTACCAGTAGAAGTAGCAATAGGTATAGGAGTTAACACAGGGGAAGCTGTAGTTGGTAACATGGGATCTGATACTAGATTTGATTACTCAGCTATAGGAGATGCGGTTAACACTGCGGCTAGACTTGAAAGTGCAACAAAAGAAGAAGGAGTAGATATATTAATTGGCAAACGCACAGCTCTAATAGAAAAAAAATGCAAGTTGCACGGAAACATAAAAGTAAAAGGTAAAGCAGAACCTTTACAGGTGTATACTATATAAATGGGCCGCAACTACAAAAAAGAATACGCTAACTACCAAGGCACAACTGAGCAAAAGAAACGACGTGCTATGAGAAATAAAGTAAGAAGGCAACTTATAAAAGAAGGTAGAGTTAGAAAAGGAGATAGGACAGATGTTCATCATAGAGATGGAAATCCTATGAATTTTAATAAAAATAATTTAGTAGTTCAAAATAGATCAAAAAACCGTTCTTTCCCTAGAAATAGCAAAGCTGGCAAAAAATGACCTCACAGAATGGCTTCTAACGCATTTTGTTGAGGTACCGAAGGGTATTAGTCCAATTAATTTAAATATTATCTGGTGGGCTTGTACGTGCCTCTGATGCACTTTCTTCTTTTTCAAGCGTTTTTACAAGCCTATTTAAGTACCATTCTGCCTTTAGAACGTCTTGTAGGCCTTTTTTGAGTTCATATCTCCACATATACTTTTGAATGTTACCTTTAAGATAACCTTTAAAAGCTTCAGGTGTCATACTTTCTTCAATAGCATCAATACATTCTATGCTTCCGCTATTGTAATGTGGTGGTGAGTTAACGAGATCTGGTTTATCTAATAGTCGCCCCATACTTTTACTTTTTTTCCTCCGTGATATTCTACCGCATGACCTTCGTCAATTAGTAATTTACAAATGTCTTTCCCGTCCTGGGTGTAAGGTATGCCTAGTATACGGCCATACTTACCTTTGCCTAAAGATTTTACTTTTAGTGTAGTGCCACATAGTTCTTTTAGTCTGTCTTTAGCTGCAAGTCCTAGCTTTTTTTCTGCTAAATCTCTTGTTCGTGATTCTGGGGTATCAATGCCGCTGAGGCGTACTCGTTGTTTGTTTAGCCAAACATCAAAACCTAAATCTATATTGACATCAATTGTGTCTCCATCTATGACTCTGTCTAAAGTGCAGTTGTATACAAAAGGTTCTGGGTTACTCATCGCAGGCACACTCCGTTACTTAATAATAAAAAAATAAAAATAGAAGTTACTATTAAACCTGTAACTCCTATAGTCATAATGGTGTCATGTTTCATTTAGTCGTCTCGAATAATATCGGAAGGGTCTGGGTCTGGTATAAGGGCCCCCCCTAACGCGCAGACTGCAATTAGTAGTAGTATTATATTAATCATAACTTTGCTCCTCCCAAGCAAAAACCTGTTAAGTTATCTATATATTGTACAAAAGATATACTTTTATTGGTAAATTCTTTTACAGTAATATTTTTAATAGAAAAATCTTGTGTTGTGTATATGAGATCTTTAGATCCTATTACCAAAAATGCGTGTGTATTGTGTTCTACATGTTTCTGCAGGCATACACGTTGTTGAGCAGATAATTTTATTGGTATCTTAGAGTTTTGTTTTTTAGGTAGATTTTGTATGTATTTGTACTCAATAAAACAATGTTGGTACTTACCAGAATAGAAAGTATCGGGAACACCTCCATGGTAAGGATCGTTTATTTTCCAAGTATAAATATAACTAGGAAGATGTTTGTGAACTTTTGTGATGAAATCCTTTTCTCGCACATCTTGAGAATAACATGTTCGGGCGTGCGACATCAACTGTCGCAGCCCAAATGCACGTAAAGCCTTAATTAGCTTTATCTGCGAAAGATGATTCATAGAAAGCTTTTACACTTTGGTATGCTTCATCTTTTAGCCAATCTACACGAGAGACTTCTATATTCATAAAAGCCTGTCCTTTTCGATTGGATGTTGAAACTGAAGCCATTTTCCATAAAGATGAAAAACGGTCGCCACCAAACTTAGCTATTTGTGTGTTCCATTCTCTGGATACTCGTAGCTTAGATGACGCGCAATCGAATAAGAAAGGTATATCAGATATGGTACCAGTTTTCTCATCAACTCTTAACAATGTATGAGTTTGAGTTTGAATGATCTCATGGTCTTCAAGCTTCTTACCTTCAGCCTCAAGATAATCAGTAGCGTCTGAGCTGGATTCAAAACTACCAACTAGTCCACCACCTTTTTCTCTTTTTACCCACAGGACAAACTCTTCTTTGAAATGTACGTTTACAACGTATATCTCTTGTCCATAGTTTTCTCCTGTAACAGTGTTAATGAAGTCGCCAACTTCGGCGCCATCCATGTAATCACTATGGTTTTTATCAACTTCATTAGACATCTTTTGAAGTTGCTTTACGCGTGGCACTGAGAGATGTTCAGATGTAACATTCTCATTACCCAATCGTGTACCACTTTGTACATGAGCTGGTACTTTGCTCGTTACTATACTTATATCGTTCATGGTTATTTCTCCTTTTTTCATCGATATTAATATTAAGCTGACCTGTAATTAATACGGGTCAGCTCCGTGCTTTTGACGCCAGGTACTTCCATACCTGTTGCAATAGCTTCCCTATATGCGGTAGCGGAAACTCGCTTGTGCAATAGCTCAAACTGTTTAGTTTCAGCTACGTGCGCTTGCAATTGATCCCAGTCTTCCACTGTAGGAACAATTTCGTTTTTCAACGATATTGTTTGTCCACCATTAGAAATTTTGTCAAGACCTTGCTCTTGCATTCTAATGGAAATCTGTGCCTCTAGTTCTCTTTTAGAAGCATTAAGTTCTTTTTCTTGTGCTTGTATTTCTTTGATACCGTCTCGCACTTTACCGTATTCAGCTAATAAATCATTTAGTTTCATGACACCTCCTTAAGTATGTGTAGTAAATTTTCCATTCGCCCCAATTTAGTATTAAGTTTCTTATATACTTTTGGCTCCCAAGTATTCTTGGCTTGTATAAGAATAGTTTCTGTTTTTTGTGTTTGGCCTGCTCTATGTATACGTTGATTAAACTGTTGAAAATGTTCTGCGTTGTAAGTAGGTGAACACCATATTATAGTTGTTGCTTTAGTAAGAGTAAGTCCATGCGATGCTGACTGTGGGTGGCAAAATAATGTACGTATTTGACCGGCCTGAAACCTTTGCACGATATCTTTTCTACGTTCAGCTGGAACAGTCCCATCTATAACTTCGTATGAGATGTTTTCTTTTTCTGCTAGCTGTACTAGAGCATCACGTTCGTGCCGCCAGTTGAATGCTACCAGCGAGTGTGCACGTTGAGACACAAGTGTCATAACTATGTCGTACCGCTCCTGGTGTATAAACTGGACTAGACTGTCGTCATCGTATACGGCGCCAGTTACCAGCTGCAATAGCTTTTTGACACGAGAACCTGCATGTATTGCATTTACGGTTCCAACTTTTGTATAAAGTACAGATTCTTTTGCTAGCGTGTCGTACATACGCTGCACAGCGGGTGTTAGTTTTGTATTGACAGTTCGTGTAACGTTGTCAGGTAGATCTATACAGTCGGATAGTGCAAATCGTATTGATATATCAGATAGTCTATCTGCAATAGTTTCTTCTATTCCAGGTTTATCTATCCATTCATTAGCAAAACCATTGAACTTTGGAGTACAAACTTGATTTCTAAAAGCATAGAAACGACCACCAAGTCGTTCACCGTCATCAACTAGATAGGCTGGGTGCCAAATATCTAGAATAGTATTACTATTAGGAGTACCAGACATGGCAATCCTATTAGTAAAATATGAGACAAGCTTTGCGAGATTTTTGGATCGTTTAGCAGTTCTATTTTTGAAAGCGGTGAACTCATCAATAATGAGTGTATCGAACTGTTCAAGGAACTGTGGATTTTTTTGTAAAAAGTTAACGGCTTCGAAATTAGTGATGACCATTTCGAAACTTTTATCTTTGAAGATTTTTTCTCTGTTTTTGGCATATGCTACTCCATACTTTATGTCAGGTTGAAACTTGTTTATGTCCTCAACCCAGGCCGCTTCCAATATAGAAAGTGGGGCCAAGACTAAAGTCTTACCTCCAAGTATAACATGTGCGTCTAAACATGCACGTGTTTTACCAGTGCCTGGGTCAGACGTTATCATACATTTTGGATTGTCTACAATGAAGTTTGTAGTTTCAATTTGGTGAGCATAAGGCTCTGGAATATCATTCATGTTTCATTCTCCGTTGTTTAAGTATTCGGTGTTATTTGGGTGAATACTTTACCTGTTTATTATATCAGGTTATTGCCCATTGGCAATGGGGTTCTAAACCTTTTCCATAGCTACACCACTTACAGTTGTATAAACTAGGATTAGGTGGAAACTCTACTGCAGTTGTCATAGCAATTGCTCGTTCATGTAGTTTTGGCATAAACACCATAGCTTCATCTCGCGTGTAAGTTTGTTCTGAAATAGTGCCGTGGTCTATGTACCAGATTTCTGTTTTAACAAACTGTAATAATGGATATCTAAAGAAACTAGCTATTGCATATATAAGTGCTTGTTGGCTATGCGATATCTCATTACCTATTTGTTTACCTGTTTTGTAATCAATAACTCGTGCGGAGGTCTCATCTTCATGCACAAACGCGTCTAGTTTTATACGCGCCCATACATCAGGATCCATCCAACCGCACGACTCCCATGAACGAGTGAACCCCCAATCTCCTTCTAGTTCTACTTTTGCGTCAATAAAAAGTTGACGTAATTTTTCAAACTTAGATTCAAATTTACGTAAAGATTCAGGTAGCTCACTGAGTTGTCCGTTAACATATTTTTCTGCTTCTTCGTGTATTGCAGTCCCGCGTGCTGCAGCAGGACCAAAGTCTTCTTGTATTCGTTTCACTTTTGCAATGTAAGATCTGTAAGCGCACGATTCAAATGTTTTTAAAGCCGAATAGCTCCAAGCTGGGATGTCTCCTAGTTGTATATCCTCCGTGACCTCAACCGTTGAGATTAGGTCTGGACGATTGGGTTGAGTTAGATTTTTCATCTATAAGTTGCAAATCCCTTTCGTCGAAATGTTCCTTAATTAGTTGTTCACGAACATTATTGTCTAATTTCCATGTCAATACAACCCCCCGGGGGATTCCGGCTGCACGATCTTTGCTTATACGCTTACGTGTTGTTTTTATATTTAGTCTAGACATACGCTTAGAAAACTCTCTTTGCGACAGTGTGTTACGACTATCTGTAAGTGCGTCATACACAACTTTAAAATGTGCTAATGGTATAATAGTTTCTTCTCCTATTGTAGCAATCCAGTCTTTAACATATCTTTGTGCCGTGCTAATCCCGCCAGCGTCAAAAGTATTTGTAAGAGGAATATCTAGAACATCTGTAAAGTATTCTAGGTTTCGTGTACGTATAGCATGCGCAGCTTCTTCGATGACTGACATAGATACTTCTTTCATTTCTTTCTTAGCATCATTTTCTAGTGCAGTATGAGCCATTCGTGCGTCAACAACAAAGCGCTGCAGAACCCCTGCCACGATATAAAGTTCTTCTTGTAATACATGCAGGTTATCTAGCAGATCTGGATGCACGACTTCTAGTTTTTCTTCTTGACGAGGTGCAACATTGTATCGTCTGTCGCTGTCTTCTATCTTAACTGCATCTGCTCTATTAGTAAGAAATATAAAGTTTGTAAAAGATGGTAGCTCGATTTGATTAGTACGCATAGCTCTAATGGTTAAGTTTGGTTCTGTTATTTGATGCTTTAACTTATCAGCCATTTTGCCTACAGAACCAGAGTCTGCCATACGAAACTCATCTACTACAAGAAAGAGTGCAGTTCTCATATATAAGTTAAATTGTTCTTCTATATTTTCTAAAGCTCGCATTGGTGTTTGTTGCTCACCAAAAAGTTGTTTTAATACTTTATGAACAAACAAACCTTTACCAGTGCCAGGTACACCTGTGAATATCCAAGCTGTCATTGTCTTGCGTTTATTTTGATAAATGTAAGCTAACCAATTTATGAAGTGTTCAAACTCTGGCTTACCGTTGCCAAGGGCGTGCATCAAGAGCTTGTAAAAATTTGGTGCAATCTTTTGTATTTCGATAGCTTCACCATAGGAGAGTTCTTTTACATTCTCTTGTGCACGCAACATGTAAGGTGTACGACGATATAAATTTACCGAATAGGGTACATCATCCAAGTTAATACCTTCATCACTACTAGGATCAAATACCACACGAGCGTCTGGAATATAATCCATGGCAGGGCGACCATGAGACTTAAGAAAATCAGTAGTCGATGCTTTATTTGTGGGTGTGAGTGGGTACTCATCACTAAATTGTTTTTTAGTTTCATCATATACTCCGTTATAGTAAGTGTCAGTGTAAAAGTCACGTAACACTATAGGTTTGTTTTTAGTTTCTGCATCTAATTTATCAGCAAAGATATCAAAAATACTCTTATAAAAGTCTGGGTCTGCTTTTTCTATCTCCCATATAGGCTCGCCTTTGAAGTTGTACATATAATGCGGATTAGTTAATAGAAAAAAGTATGCACCACTGTCGCCTCCGTTTACATTACAGTTTACGTAAGGTTCAGACACACGAGCTATTTGAATAGTCATCTTGTCTGGGTTTTGTAGAACTTCTTGAGTTTCACCAGAAACATTGACCGTGGTTACCTTCCCTGTTTTCTTAGGTAGACTGTTCTTCTTCCGAAGATTATCTTTAATCTGCAAACCAAGCGTGTGAACCCTTTCTGGATTCACGCCAATTAAAGATGAGGAGATTTCCAGGGTTGGCGAACCACGGTCAACCTTTATAAATCTTCCCTTTGGATAAGGGTCCTTTACATCTATAAACTTTGGTGTTGCTATATATATTAACTTACTATTATCAGCAACTGAAGGGTCAAGTATATAAGATAAACTTTGACCATTAGCTGATAAAGTTATTTGTTCTGCTAAAAAATCACACTCATAATTTAACATGCGTAAGTAATCTTTAAGAGTCTTTGGATGGACGGGCATGTCCATAAGAAAAAATAAGTGTAAAGATGTTTGGTTTTTCTTTATACCCAAAGATGCACTAGCTTGTGCTATGTACGAAACATCGTGAAATATGTCAGGTAATTGTAAAACAATTTTGTCTGCCATGGCTTGAATGTCATCCCCTGGAGTCGCACGAAGTCCGTCTATATCTAAAACTAATAATTCTGTTGGTGTAGACCGATCGGACATGAAAGCCCGGGGTTCATCTTTGAGCGCACGTTTAAGTGGGCCTTTGTGCATACACGCTCCTTGCTGGGCGGCTGCCGTAATTACACGAAATAATTTATTAAAACCTTTTTTATCTATAGAGATATCATGAGTTTCTGACGTAAAGTTTTTAACTAAAGGATATGGTTTTGAACCATTTTTAGTTATCTCCTTTACTAATGGTTTTCTTGCTTTGAGAAATGTGGTTTGCATTTTTATCCTCCTTTTTTAAGTATACTTCTTCTCTGTCAATGCGTATAGTTGGATTAGCTTCAAACCCTAGTTTGCATTGTTTGTTAGAGATTTGAGTAACTGT
>CEOA01063641.1_pt1 | contig 25189 bp, 39 predicted proteins | sample 530251 | NCBI WGS metagenome assembly CEOA01 (sample SAMEA2619838, study PRJEB7988) | marine metagenome | biome: marine biome (ENVO:00000447); feature: surface water layer (ENVO:00002042); material: "saline water (ENVO:00002010), including plankton (ENVO:xxxxxxxx)" | depth 5 m
GTCGTTGTGATATCACTCCCCGAGGGGAATTTAACAAGTCCCCAAAGGAAGGTGAAGGCTTCTTTTGATTCTGGAGGGGTGAATGTGACCAATTCGACTCCGGGGAAGAGGGTGCAGAGAATTGAAATGGCCGCGAAGTTTGACATCCCGATAAGAGCAATAAGCCTACGAGTATGACGGGTAAACATACCATGGTCTGCATTTGCATCACCAAAAACTGCTTTTTGAAAGTCAACATCTGCTTTATGCATAGCCATGTCTCTAACAAGCTCTCTCTTGGCTGCTGTTTCTTTAGCTGCTGTAATTCCTTGGAAAATACCCCCCAGTATTTTAAGCATTGAGCCCATACCAGTTGCACCAAGCGTCGATAATAACATTGTAATAAGTCCTGACATAACATTTTACTTCTAAATTTCTCTATATAAATATTTATATGACCTCTACTGGAATGGCTAATAATCAAAGACCTAAATCAGACTCTAATACATCAGCGAAGATTATTGCTTTTTACAGAGGAAGGGTACTATTATTAAAAAATAAAGATAAAACGTATGAACTGCCTGGTGGTCATATAAAAATTGGTGAACCTACTATAGTTGGTGCTAAAAGAGAGTTCAAAGAAGAAACGGGACTCGATGTTACGAGGTTAAAATCATTAATAAATACGCCTACAAGAAAGATTTATACAGGATTTTTAGCTATTAATCGTGTTACTATTAGTAAGGAGCATATCGGCTTTATATTTGTACCATTAAATAAATTAAAGAAGTATAATTTAAATATAAAGGCTAAGAGCGATCTTAGACTATTTTTAAATAAACGAGAAAAACTTAAAAATAATGATGAACTTTCAGACATTTTACCAGATTCTACAGGAAGCTGATCCAAAAAAAGGTACGGGAAAAAAACCTAAAGGGTCGGGTAGGAGATTATACACAGATGAAAATCCTAAAGATACTGTTAGTGTAAAGTTTAGTACAGTTTCAGATATAAGAGATACTTTAAGTAAAACTTCTTTTAAGTCTAAATCTCATGCTAGGCAGTCACAAATTATAAATTTAATTCATCAAAGAGTAAGAGCGGCAAAAGGTAGAGTAAAAGACCCGGTTAAGAAAAAGAGACTTAATGCAGCGTATAAATATATTAGTGGTCGTAAAGAGGCTAGTAAGCGAAAAACCCAGAGAATGAAGAAAAAGAAATGATAACATTTAGTACATATTTTTTAGAGAACTTTAAGGATAAAAAAGTTAAAGGTAAGAGCAGACCCGGTAGAGTAAAAAGAGCAGGAGCAAGCTGTAAAGGGTCTGTAAGTGAGCTAAGACGTAAAGCTAAAAAATATGGAGGCGAAAAAGGCAAGATGTATCATTGGTGCGCTAATATGAAAGGCGGTAAAAAGAAATGAAGTATGATCAAATAGCAGATTTAATTTTAGAAAAAGTTGGTGGATATAAACCTGTTAAGTTACCCTATGCATTGGATGCTTTAGAGCCTGTTATAGATGAAAAAATAATGAATTTTCATTATAATAAGCATTATAAAGGTTATATTAAAAAACTTAATGATGCACTATCTAATACGGAAAAAGACTTAGTAGATGTAGTAAAATCAGCTGCAAATAAAAAAGATGCAATTCGTAATAATGCAGGTGGAGCGTATAATCACCAAATATTCTGGTTCATGATGAAGCCAGGCGGGAGTAAATTTGAAGGTGAAATAAAAGAGAAAATAGAGAAGCAATTCGGTAGTTTTGATAGCTTTAAAAAAGATTTTGTTGAGCAGGCTAAGGGAGTTTTTGGCTCTGGTTGGTTATGGTTAGTTCAGAAAGGAAATAAACTTAAATTTATTCCTACACATAATCAAGACAATCCATTAATGTTTGATAAGGATGTAAAAATACTTCTTGGTGTTGATGTTTGGGAGCATTCTTATTATATTCAATATGGTCCAGATAGAGAAAAATATCTTAAGAACTTTTTAAAGATAGTTGATTGGTCTTACTGTAATCAACAATTAACTCAATAATTAAATGAAGGTGTCGGATTTTTATAATCTGCAATTACTTCAATAATTTCATTCTTCATATAATTTACATGAATTGGTTTCCAATAAGGAGTTTCTTCACCATCATCACTGAATCGTTTTTGTTTGTAAAATATAACTAACCCGTCACATTTTTTATTAGTCATTTTTTCATATAGATATGCGTATAAAGATAACTGCAATGCATATGTATTAAACTCACAAACAGTTAAATGAGATAATGGACCTATCATATACTCATTAAAACTACTATGAAAATTAAAACGCTTATTAGTTTTAAAGTCTCCAAGCATAAAACTTTTCTCTTTTTCATAGACTAAGTCAGCAGTACCAGCTATATTGTCCTCAACGTTATACATTCTTTCCTCAGCCTTAAACGTTTTATAACCACTAAAAATACTATTGGCTTCCTGCTCATATGATTTATATAGGTAATAATGCTCATCCTCTTTTTTACCTTCGACAAGAAAATCTTCCATAACTTTATGAATAGCAGTACCATAGTCACAAGCTTTATTTTTTTCTTTTTCCCATAGATCTAGTACAAAGTCGACATCTAAACCTTCTCTCTTTGCTACTCGAGTAGCATTTTCTTTTTTATCAAATTTAGGTTTATATTTTCCAAGAAGGGTAGTAACTGAAATTAATTCTCTACCGTTTTCAGTATTAACATATGTATGGGTACCTTCGTTAAAATAAATCATATATATATTATAACGTATAGAGTTGAAATATCAAATAGATATATTAAATTATATGTATATGAGAATTGCAATTAGTGGGTCAGGATGCCAAGGTAAAACTACTCTTATAAAGGATTTTTTAGCTCAATGGAAAAATTATAAACCTGAGAGTGAAACTTATAGAGAGATTATTGAAAAAGAAGACCTTCCTCATAGTAAGTTAGCTACTAAAGACTCGCAATGGAAAATTCTTAATCATATGATTGACGAATTACTTACATGGAAAAAAGACTCTCACCGTGTAATGGATCGATGTCCGATCGATAATCTCGTTTATTCTTTATGGTGTTATGAAAAAGGTGTAGGTAATATTGATAAAGAATTTATTGATAAATGTATACCTTTAGTTTGTGAAAGTATGAAAAATCTAGATATTATTTTCTTTATACCAATAACAAAAGCTGCACCAGTAGAGTTAGTTAATGATAATATGAGAGAAGTTGATCCTATCTATATAAAAGAAATAGATAATATTTTTAAGATGATAGGCGCTCAACATATTGAAAATAATGGAAGAAATCCATTCTTTCCTAAAGATGATGCACCCGGTTGGATTGAAGTATTTGGTGATAGACAAACACGTATAGCTATGATTAAACAATACCTTGATGATGACGGTGATCTTATTGGAGGTACAGAAGAAAGTTTAAATGAGCTTATTAATCCGCATGACGGGCAACCTCTTGGTGGGTTAGACCCCGAGTCTCAAGAAGGTAGATTGGCTATGGAAAAACTTCTTAAACTACAGAAGCAAGCTCAAGTTGAAGAAAAGGAGTTAGCTGCTCAAAGACAAATGATTAAAGATACTCTAGGCGAGGATATCGATGATGAAAAACTTCGCGGGGTATATGATAGTAAAATTAATAAAGATAGATTTAATTAATATTATAATGCTTTAAGCATAATATGATAATCTACACCATTAATAGTTATAGGTAAACCATTTGTTGCAGCACCGGCAGTTTGCGTTGGTACAGTTTCAGGAAACAATACACCAGATATAGTCGCTACATTAGTAATAGCACTTTTAAATGTTGTATTATCCGTACCAATAACAAAGTTTTTAAAATCTAACTTACTTGTCGCATTAGGAGATTGAACAATAATAAAATCTCCGTTAACTATTTGTGATACTACGGGTAATTGATCTATACTTACTTCTGAACTTGCCATATAAATTATTTATACTAAATTATATATAATGTCAAAGATTGGTATAGGAATAATAACATGTAATCGAACAGATTTTTTACAAACTTGTATCGATAGTATAAACAAAGATTGGTATGATGAGTTTGTTATAGTTAATGACGGTGAAATGCCCGTTAAAAATAATAGTTTTAACATTATAAATAACCCTAAAAATTTAGGTGTTTGTAAATCAAAAAATATAGCACTAAAATATTTGCTAGATAATAGCTGCGATCATATCTTTCTAGTAGAAGATGATATGAAGTTTACCGGGAATATATTTAAAGAATATATAGAAGCGAGTAAAACTACAGGTATACAGCATTTTATGTTTGGTTATCACGGACCTGCAAATAAAGGTGGTATAAGTGGAGGTAAACCTCAACCAAGAAAAATTATTGATTATGGTAAAATAAAAATAGCACTAAACCAACACTGCGTGGGAGCAGTTTGCTACTATACTCGAAAATCTTTAGAGGATACTGGAATTTTTGACGAACAGTTTGATAAAAATAATTTTGAACATGTAGAGCATTCATATAGATTAGCTAAGGACGGTTATAGTACACCTTATTGGTGGTGGGCAGATATAGCTAATAGTTTAGACTTTGTACAAGAGCAAGCCTGTAGTGAAGATAACTCAGCTATCAGAAGAGGAGATGATTGGCAACAGAGTATAATTGATAGTGCGTATATCTTTAAATCAAAACACGGGGTAATGCCTGCTTGGAATGACTGCGTACCAGATACTTCAGTTAAAGATGTTGTTGAAATATTAAGGAAGTTTAAGAAATGAAAATATCTCTATTATGTCCCAGTCGAGAAAGACTTAATAAATTTTTAACTTTTACTAGTAGTATTTTTTGTACAGCTAACAATATTAAAAATATAGAGATAGTTTTAGGTGTAGATGAAGATGATCCTAAATTTAACGAATATAAAAGAATAGCTAAAAATCTTTCTTTTATCAAATTTACAACATTTAAGAAAGGCTTCTTCAAAAATGAAGGACTTTCCGGACTTTGGAATATTATGGCTCAAGTATGTAACGGCGATATAGTTGCAATGGTAGGTGATGATATGATCTTTCAAACTAATGACTGGGATAAAGAAATTATTGATACTTTTGAATCCAAAAAAGATCCAATATGGCTTATACACTGTAATGATGGCATGAGAGGACCTGGTAATAAATATGCGAATGTAGCTCCTATGGCTGTAAACTCATTTGTGCACCGTGCTTATATTAATGCAGTAGGTAGATATGTGCAGACAGAAGAACCAGCCATATTTCAAGATACATTCTTAGATAGACTTTTTGGTAGTTTAAATCGAAAAATTTATTTTCATAATATCATGATAAAACATCTACACTTTTCTGAGGGCGGTACGAAAGACAAAACTTCAGAAGCTTTAGAAGCTACCAGGGTAGGTATATGGGATAATGAAAACCTGTTTAAAGAAAAATTATTACCGGTAATGCAAAAAGAAATTAAAATTCTTAAAGACCTATATAAAATTAAATGATAATATATACACATTATAGCAATTCGCACGAAGATTTATATAAAAATTATTTTAAAGATTCTTTACGTAAAATATATACTAAAGATGAAGTTAAAATAAGAGCTGCAAAGCATCGTCAAACAACTAAAGATGGTACCTTTATGGAGCAAGGTTGGTTAGATAGTATGGACTTTAAGCTACAAGTTATCTTAAAAGCTATAGAAGAAAACTGGAACGACTATTTTATTTTTGCAGATACTGATATTGTTTTTTACAAGGAGTTTATAGATGACCTATTAATAGAAATAAAAGGATTTGATATTGCTTGTCAAAATGATTGTGAATCTTTATGTGCTGGGTTTTTTATTGCCAGGGGAAACGAAAGAGTAAAAAATTTATTTCTTAAAATAAGAGAAAATTATCGTAATATGGTAAACGACCAAGTTGCTTTAAATAGGTTTAAAAATATTATAAACTATAAACTATTAGATAAAGAAGAATATTATACTATTGGAAACTTTTTTGATAATGTTAACGGTACGCATATATGGGACGGGGTAACTAAAATAAAACCTCCTCGGGATATGAGAATACATCATGCTAATTATGTAGAAGGTGTAGGTCAAAAGAAAAAAATTATAGAAATGATTAGATCAGAATATAACAAATGATAAGTTTTTTCGAAGATATATTTCAATATGAAAGTTTTCCTACAGAGTATGAATGTTATAAAGTACTTTCTGATATAGATAACTATATAGCAGTACCATGGACTCAAATTTTAAATAGTCATTGGTTTAACTTTCCAGGTAATAAAGGTAGAGATTATTTTTTAAGAGAAATTAGTAAGTATAAAGTAAAAACGGAAAATAATTTTACTATATGTCAGCATGATAGTTTTAAACAACTAGAACTATATTTTAAACATCTTAATATAACTAAAGTATTTTGTACGCTTCATAGTAAACAAGATAAAATAGATGGTGTAGATCTTATACCTATTTCATTTGCTTTTAATAAAGAATTTAGTAATGATAAAAAGAAAGATATTTTAGTATCATTTGTAGGCGCATCTACTACACACCCTCTTCGTGAAACTGTAAAAAAATCATTTACCGGTCCTAATTTTATATATAGAGATAGCTACCATATTGATAGTAGAGATCAAGATAAAGAAGAACTAGAACTGCAGTATAAGAATATTATGGAAAGATCAATTTTTACCTTATGTCCGAGAGGCTCATCACCTTCATCTGTAAGATTTTGGGAAAGTTTATCTGCAGGTACTATTCCAGTATTAATAAGCGACGACTGGGCCTTACCTGAATGGGATTGGGACAATACAATAGTAAAAATACCTGAGAAAGATATTGCTAATCTCACAACTATGAAATTAAATGTTTTATTAGAGCCGTTAAATCATAAAAAAATGAAAGAAAAATGTCTCGAGGCATATAATAAATTTAAAAAACAAAACTTTAGAGAGTACGTTTTACAAAGCTTGTAATTAAATTTTATTGCAGTAAGTAATATTATGAGTACGCATGTTGACGGTAATAACTTTATATCCCATTATCTTAAAAATAATAAACCATTTTGTGCTGGTAAAATTGGAGGCACGGAATTAAAATTATTTTTTGCTAATCTTAATCGTTTAGATATACCTATTGATTTAAAATTAGAAGCTGAAAATGTATCTGGTCTAGTGCCTACTAATCAAGATACTCTTAAGTGGTTTAGTGATGTATTTGGAAAAGCAGTTAATGATAGTGACTTACTTGCAAAGTGGAGTCGTATCATACCTGCTTTAGAGGCAAAAATGATAGATGAATCCGGAGCATATTCAACACCTCTACAGCATCTTGAGCCTTACTTTCATGATGATCCATGGAGTAATTATTTAGAAGATAAAAAAGTTTTAGTCTTTTCGCCTTTTGCTAAGAGTATAGAAAAAAATTATAAAAATCTTGATAAAATTTGGAACGGTAAAATTAAAGCTAACTTTAAATTGAAAGCTATAACATACCCTACATCTATCACTATTACAGAAGATACTTCATATAATAACTATAAAGAAATTTACGATAAATATATAGAAATTATACAAACAGAAGATTTTGACGTTGGTATATTTGGTACAGGTTATACTGGGCTACTATTTGCAGCTGAAAGTAAAAGACAAGGTAAAGCAGGTATTCATATGGGAGGGTCGACTCAATGCTTATTTGGTGTCTTAGGTAATAGATGGAAAGCAAATAAAGATTTTGATAATCTTATTAACGAATATTGGGTACCCCCGACACCTGATGAGACTCCCAAAGGTGTTAGTAAAGTAGAAGATGCTTGTTACTGGGGATAATGAGAGTAATAGTAAAATATGACCCATATAACAGATTGGGTAACCGAATGTTTCAATATGCTTTCGGGTACTTATTATCTAAAAAATATAACTGTCCTTTACTATGCAATGACGATCTACCAAATTTTGGAATTAAATCTGAGAGATATACATATATAGATCCAAATGTATTTGTTAGCAGAAGTGTAGGTAATCAATATTTTGATTTTACTAAACTTGATAACTTTGATGGTGATGTAGTGCTAGATGGTCATTTACAAAAGATAGATTATTATAAAGATCATAAGGAAGAATTAAGAAAAGTTTTTGGTATAAAGAATTTAGAGATGAAAAACTCTGAAAAACTTATCTTACATATAAGAGAAACTGATTATAAGGTTTTGGATATATTTTTAGGTTATGATTTTTATAAAAAGTTTATCGAAAGTACAGGCTATACAGATATAGCTATTGTAACTGATAATCCTAAAGGAGAAACTATTCAGCGTTTATTAAGTGAAGGTTGTACTCTTAATACTGATGGTGTTGAATCACCGTTTTTACATCATGGGGATCGCAGAGCAATAGATGACTTTTTAACTTTACTATATAGCGAAAATATTGCAATATCTCAATCATCCTTTGCATGGTGGGGCGCATTTCTTGGATATCATAATAAAGTATTTTTTCCTTTTAGTACTACATCCAAGCAATGCTGGGCTTTGAAACCTGAAAGAGAAGATGTGGATTTGTATATTGATGAACCCAGTTCTATAAAGTTTGTATTATGAAATATTTTTTAGCTCATTTTGATACTAAGTTTCCAGATTATGTAAATTATTGCGTAAAGCAAATTCATAAGCATGATCCAAAAAATGATGTATATATCTGTGGAGATTATAAGCCAAGTTTTATAGAAGAGGATTATACTTTTATACATAGATCAGATTTAGACTTGCCAGATTTTTCTTATCTTAAAGACGCTAGCGATCCATTATGGCATACTTCTTTATTAAGAGTATTTGCTATTAACAACTTTATGCGGAAATATAATTATGAAGGAATAATACATTTTGATAACGATGTAATGATTTTTGGTAATTTTGAAAATATAAAAAATAATTTTAAAAAAGAAAATTATATAACACCACATAAATCTACCGAATATGCATTTGGATTTTCTTATATAAACAACAAGGAAAAATTTAATGAGCTATGCGCAAAGATTTTAGAATTAATATCTAAAGGAGAAAATAAAGTTAAAGATTTAACGGGAGATGAAGCTCATGAGATGAGATTATTAGGATACTGTGCAGATGGATTAATTGTTCCGCTTCCCGTCCATCCAAGTTTAGGCAGTATTGATAATTGTATTTTCGACCCCTCATCTTGGGGTCAATATGTAGCCGGTACACCTGCAGGTCATAGTAGAGGTTTTATAGATGAAAAACAATTAGTAGGGAGTATCTTATCTAAGGAGGAGGAAAAGCCTACTCTATTATATAAAAAGTCTAGCGATACATATCATATAAAATTTAAAGACAGAATCTATCAAGTTTTTAATTTACATATACATAAGAAAAATTTAAAAGTTTTTAGTAAATGAAGAAAATAGTTATATATCAAGAGTGGGGAGGATTAGGGGATAATCTAGCTCATACCACTATACCAAAGCTTTGCGAGAAATACGGTTATGAATGTTTTTTAAGCAAACAAAATAATTTTAGAAATAAAGATATTAAGGATTTACTTTTTAAAGACATACCAACAATTGATGAAGTTAATACAAGTTGGGTAGATAACTATACTGTAACGCAGAGTAAAGAATGGAATCATATTAGAAGTATACAGCTAGGGTATGGGTTTAAAGAAGCACCATACTCATATCCATTTATTAATTATGAACCTAAATTTATTAAAGAATTAAAAGATATAACACTTATGGATTTATCTGGTTTATACTATTTTAAATATTTTAGCCATATCTTTACTGAACAAAATTTAACTAGATTATATAATAAGATATTGTCATTGAATAATAATTTTGGTAAAGTAAAGACTGTACAGAAACCTAATATATCATGTAATGAAGTTATAATATCTGAAGAAAAATATTCAATTAATAATTTATTCGATTATTGTGATGCAATATATTCATGTAAAAATTTTATTACGGTAGATTCTGGTCAATCAAATTTAGCTAGCTGTATAAAAAATCAGTTTTTAGAAAATAAAAAGCTTAATATTTATACAATAGGTTTACAAAAAAATTTACCACCTAATAATTATAATTCATATTTTTATCTTAATACAAACCATATAGCTTTAGATACAGGCCGAATGTATAAGGCTCTTGATTATTAACTTATATAGTATAAAATAAGTTATGAGCAAATATTTAATTACTGGTATAACTGGGTTTGCAGGTCCCCATCTAGCTAACCTACTTCTTGAGGAGGGCCATGAAGTTCATGGCATAGTACGAACACCCAATGGTAGAGAGCTTGATTTAGTAGATATAATTAGCGTAGAGAATTTAGAAAAAATAAAGTTTCATCACATCGATCTTAAACATTATTATGGAGTAAAAAAATTATTTGATAATTATGAATTTGATGGGGTATTTCATTTAGCAGCTCAATCACACCCACCAACGAGTTTTAAAGATCCAGTTTTAACTTGGGAAGAAAATGTCAACGGTACAGTAAACTTAATAACAGCTCTCGAAGGCAGTAAGACAAGATTTATGTTCTGCTCTACTAGTGAAGTATACGGAGACACTTGTAAAGATGTAGGATTATTAAAAGTAGATACACCATTAATACCTAGTAACCCCTATGGTACTTCTAAAGCTGCAATGGATATGTATGTAAGAGAGCGCAGTGCTAATGGTTATTTAGATGGTTTCGTAACTAGAGCATTTAGTCATACTGGTCCTCGTAGAGGTAAGATTTTTAGTATTAGCTCAGATGCATATCAGATTGCTAATATGGTTTTAGGAAGACAAGAATTAGTTTTAAAAATAGGAAATCTACAAACTGAAAGAGTAGTTATAGATGTAAGAGACTGTGTAAACGCTTATTATAAATTAATGTTAAATCCTGAAACTAAAGGAATGGCATTTAATGTTTGCGGAAGCGATGTTCATAAAATGCAGCACTACACAGATCTACTAATTGAAAAATCTGGTTTAAAAGGAGTAGAACAAAAAATTTATGAACCTTACTATCGACCTATTGATATACAGGTTCAGATAGGAGATTCAAGTGAACTAACTAATATGACAGGATGGAAGCCTGAAATATCTCTAGAACAAACAATGGGAGATTTATTATCATATTGGGTAGATAAACTCAAATGATATGCGGTGAACAATTTCAGTTATTATCGGAAGTTAGCTTTCATGGAGAGTTAACTGATAATATAATTATAGAACAGAATAATTCTATACCTCAAAATCTTTTAAAGATAAGCGATACTGATCCTTTAGAAATTAAAAAATATAATTGTATTTTTATATATACTCATTTTGCAGAAGAATTTTTTAATAAATTTTTTAATCATTTAAATGAGGGCGTTACAATTATAACACATAATTCAGATGCTGGTATAGATAGTAAATTTTTACCTTATCTTAATTCAAGTAAAATAAAAAAATGGTACTGCCAAAATAGACTTATTGATCATCGTAAATTATTTTCCATACCTATAGGCATAGCTAACAGTCAATGGGGGCATGGAGATTTCGATACTATTGCTAAAATAAGAGATGAAAAAAATTATAAAAATAATTTAGTTTTTAAAAATTTTAGTATCGGTACAAATGTAGTTGAAAGAAAAGAATGTGACCATTTTACTTCAATGAATAATATAAAAATGAGCCCTAATACTCCTAATATAGATTATTGGCGGAATATATCTAAAAGTGCATTTACTATTTCTCCTCCCGGAAATGGAGTTGATTGTCATAGAATATGGGAGTGTTTATATTTACGATCGATACCTATAGTAAAATATCATAAAGCTTTAAATCAATTTAATCATCTACCTATATACTTTGTTAAAAATTGGGATGAAGTAACAATACCAAATTTAAGAGATAAATTATCAGATAACTTAAAAAAGATGCACGAAAAATTTATTAAAGATTTTAAGAATATAAAAGAATTAGATATTAATTATTGGAAATCTTTATTGCTTTCATAATATCTTTTTCAGATAAAGTATATACTCCTGGTTTAGTAACTGATATACCTGCGCAGATATTAGCAAATTTTATACTATCCTCAATACTATTATCTAACATATAATAAAATAAGCTAGCTAAAAATACATCTCCGGCTCCACAAACATCAAATACATCTACTGCTTTAGATTTATAAATTTTATTATTAAATCTAGCTCCTTTAGCTCCTAATGTTGTTATAACTGTATTTGAACTGTCAATATTATAAGCACTTTCCTCTTCAAGATCATTAATTTTTATAATGCAATTTTTAAAGCAGGATAAATCTTTTTTCTTACTATCAACAAATATAGGTTTACCTTTAAATTTTTCACATAAAAAAGTGCAATCTTCGGGACGCAAAAATCCCTTATTATAATCACTTATAATTAAATGGGTATAATTATTAGATATATTTCTATTAAGAGTAGATTTTATTTTGGGGTCTTGATCTATTCTTATTAAATGCTGTTTGCTTTTTACATCTAAAATTCTAGTTTTAATTATCTCTTCTTCATGAGTTAAAAGATCAACATTTACCTTATCTAAACCTAAAGTAAACATAAACAATGCTTTTAAATTTCCTAAAACGTTTAAACTCATTCCAGGATTCATATCTTCGGATAATTTCTTAATTACAGGTACTGGAGCCTCGGGACTTATTCTATCTACAGAGCCCTCTATATAAACATCAGTACAGCAATCTCCTACTAGTAAAATATTATTCATTATTTTTTAAAATATTTGTAGTTGAATGACCATCAACAAAATTAAAAATTTTAACTTCTGCTATACCGTTGCCTACTACTTCATCGTGAGTATAGTCTCCACCTTTAACGATAATATCTGGTTTAATTTTAAAAATTAAATTATATGGAGTATCCTCTTCAAATATAATAACCTCATCTACGCATCGTAGAGCTTCTAGCATTTCTTTTCTTAAGCTTTGAGTATTGAAAGGCCTGTCTTTTCCTTTTAATTTTTTAACACTAGTATCACTATTAAGACCTACAATTAAGTAGTCACCCTGCTTTTTAGCATACTCTAAACATCTTACATGCCCTATATGTAAGATATCAAAACAACCATTTGTAAAAACCTTAATCACCTTTTATAATTCTTATACTATCTGATTCAAAATGTTGAGTCGAAAATTCAAGCATTTCAGTATCTTCTAATGCTTTCATTTGGTGTCTTAATCCAGGCTTTACATAAAAATTATCACCCGGTTCAAGTATAACTTTTTGAGCTGTATCAATATTATTATACTCGCTAAAAGTAACTTCTAATTTACCCGTTCTAATATAAAAAACTTCATCCTTTATATTATGATAATGCCAAGAACATTTTTTACCTCGAGTAAAGAATAAAATCTTACCACAATATTCTTCTTTATTGACTATCCATTTTTCGTAGCCCCAGCCCTTAGGTACAAACTTAATGTCCGAAAAATTCTTCATCTGTAAATCCTTTATCATCTATATACATATCAGCAGCTGGCTTACCCATAAAAAGCTCATGATATTTTACACCCCAACTGGCTAGCTGTTTTTCGGTTATTAATCTTAAGTCTAACTCTGCTTTTTTAGTATCATTATTATATCTACCCATACCTCTTGCCGTATGTAATATTATTTTATTGTCTTCTTCGTTAAACAATCTATTTATATGATCTATTCTATATGTAATAGGCTGGGCTTCTTCATAGTTTCCATCCGTTAAAGTACAAATAGTACCGTCTATATCAAAACAATAAATCATATATATATTTTAGTATATAAATTGGAAATTTCAAGGAACTATAGTATAATATAGAAAATGAAACAAGTAAAAATAACAGAAACAGCTCCTAAGACTATCTTTTGCGATATTGATGGTACTTTGATTAAACACCCTAATCACGATGGGAAGCAAAGGCTTTTTAAAATTCCAAAGCCTACACATGAAGCAGAGGCTTTACCTGGTACTCTAGATAAATTATGGGACTGGGAAAGTAAAGGATATAATATTATCCTAACAACAGGTCGTAAGGAATCAATGCGATCTGAAACTGAAAAACAATTAAAAGAAATAGGTCTATTTTGGGACCAACTTGTGATGGGATTAGGTAGCGGTCGTAGATATGTTATTAATGATCTTGAACCAGGTACAGAAGCTAACACCGCTAATGCAATTAATCTTGAAAGAGATGCTGGCATTGGTACTATAGAGGAGCTATAATTATATTATGATTATTGAAGATATTAAAGTTTATGACGGTCCGTTAATTCATAAGCGTTTTGCTTATGACTTTTTTAGAAATAATACTTTACCTATTGGTAATATTATTTCATTTAGATGTCCTATGGACGTTAACGTAAGCGGTATGATTGATCAAGAAGACGTACTTCAAGGTGATTATATCTATAGTGAAGATGCTATAAACTTTTGTTGGGAAATACCTAACTTAGATAAGTTTGGTGCAGTAGCATTTCAACGACTTTTAAATACTCAGATTGCTAATATCTTATCTTCTAAGTACATTAAGAAACCTATTGAAGTAGATGGCGACGACCTAATGGTTCATGATGAGTTTACCGGTAGTGATAATAAGTTACAAAAGGTAGGTAAATGTAGTGTAAGTATTACGTACTCTAAAGATAATGTAGCTATTGGTCATACAGGTATTAATATTAATGCTGGTCGTAAAGCTCCTTCATTTGCTTATAGTACTAAACTTAGTGACGATGAAGCTAGTAAATTTATGCAAGAAGTTATAGATCTCTTCTATGGTATGGTAGATGATATGTTTATAGCTACTACAAAAATTAATCTGTGAATATATTTCAATATATAAATAGTTTACTCTTTAGTAAGAAAAAAATTGATATGAACTGCGATGATGAGTCGCAGTTTAATCTGTATATGGTTAATAGGTGGGGTAGTATGTATTCTCCTGAAATAGCTAATTATATAAACGAGACTAGTAATAAGTATTGGAGTTTGTTTAATGATAAAATATCTCAATATGAATACATATATAATATATTACCTCGGTTAAAATATAAGCGTCTCTCTTATATAAAGAAGATAAAAAAAGAGAAAAAGAAGAAGGAAGATGAGCCTATAATTCCAGAATTTTCTTCTAAGCGAGAATATAAAATGTATGTTGATTTGGAAACTACCGTTAATAAGTAGTTTATATGACACAAGCATCAATTGACCATCTAGCACCAAAAAGAAGCCTTATTGATCTCGCAGGGCATGATAAGCGAGAGTTTGATATAGGAGATGATTACAAACTTTCATTTGTATATGATGATATTATTCTTGTTGAATTCGTAGATACAGGAGACGAAGGAGCAGGAGATGTAATTGAAAGAGGTGGTATTTTTGTACCTACCAATAGCTTAACTAAAGCTTGGAGAAAAGCAAAAGTAATCCTAGCAGGTCCTCAATGCGCGTATACCAAAGTAGGAGACATAGTAATGTTTCCTAATGACAAAGGAGCCAGCGTAGCAAATATGGAGATAGACGGCTATGGCAAAGTTAAAGACGGTATGTTCTTAAATGAACAAAGGTTATTCGGTATATGTGTTAAAAAAGGTGATAAAAAAATAACACGTAAGAAGAATAAAAATGCCTCAAGTTAGTCTATCATCTTTAAGAGAAACATTACTGTCTAACGTTTGCGAGATTAAATTTGCTAAACGAACAAGTCCAGAACTACGTACTATGCTCTGTACTTTAGATACTGCACTACTTAATAGTATTAATGGACGTACTACTTTAAATTTTAAACCACCTACACAGGCACCAGATTATAATCCTGAATCTAAAAATCTTTTATTAGTTTGGGATATTATTATGCAAAATTGGAGAATGGTTAGCATGGATAATTGTAACTTAATTAAAACCATTCCACGAGATGAGTTTTGGGAATATTTTAACGAGTTTATCTATCCAATGACATTGGAAGAGAAAAACGCGTTTATGGGAAGATGAATATAGTAGAAAAAATAGAAACAAGTCTTCAGAATTATCTATTAAGAGATGTTATTTTCTTTATAGATGGAGGCAAAACTTTAAAAAAAGGAAAGCTAATTTTATTTAAATTTAAAGAGTTTCATTATGTTTTTACATTAAAAAATGAGAAAGAAGAGCTTAAGGTATATGAAATACCATATCCTTATAATACAGAATTTAAGGACGATCATACACGTTTTTCATATAGCTTAGAACATTTTACATTACCAGAAAGTGAATTATATTATCGTACTAAGCTTCTGGATAAAAGTAACTGCGATAAATTATTTGATCAGACACTTGTTTTATCTGCTATATAGTATATAATCTATATATGTTAGGTCGCTTTCTATCTAAATTTCCTGAGGGATATACTCCGAGCAAACAGCAAGTAAAGCTAATAAAGAGTATTGAAGAAGCATTTGATAGCGGTCATAAATTTGTTATATGTTCTGCTCCTACTGGGTCAGGTAAGAGTTTTATTTCTAAAACTTTAGCTAATGTATCTAATGAATCATCGGAAAGCTTTAAAGAGTTAGTTAGTTCTTATGCTGCTTTTAAAATAGATCAGACCGGTACCTTTTTAAATGAGCAGGAATGTATTGATGAATCGCCTTCAGGTACATTTGCTTTAACTATAACTAAGACATTACAAGATCAATATAAAGATCTATTTGATGATACAATATTATTAAAAGGCAAAAGTAACTATCAAAGTACTATTGACCCTAATATGGATGTTGAATTAGAGTCTCTTGTAATGCCTAAGAAAGTTTTAGATGATCATAGAATGCGTCATAAATGTAACTATCATAATGATAGAAGAGATGCTTTAATTAAAAAATTTGCTGCATTAAATTATAAAATGTTTTTATCTTTACCTAACCATGTAAAGTATAAAGACTATATAGTTTGCGACGAGGCATCAGAATTAGAAGACGAAATTATAAAACAGTTTTCTCTATCTATTGATGTAGTAAGATTAGGTAGAATAGGAGTAAAAGCTTATTCTCTAAAATCTACTAAACCTAAAACTGTTCTTAAATGGATAGGAGATTTATTATTAAATGTATCGGAAAGGATAAGCTATATACAGGAAAGAGCTAAGTTAGGTCTTTCTGAAAAAGATACTAATAGATTGCATTATTTAAAAAATATTCATCGTACTTTGTGTTTAATAGATGAGACTTGGCAAAAATGCGAATACGTTGTTCAAGTAGAGAATAAAGATAATATTAAAGTTACGCCTCTAAAAGTTGATAGCTTAACGAAATATATATTTGAGTATGCTGATAAAATTTTGTTAATGTCTGCTACTGTTATTGATCATGTTAATCTTGCTAAGACTTTAGGTATTGAAAGATATAAGTACGTTGAATCTGCTAGTACCTTTAATCCTGATAAAGCTCCTATTTATATATCGCAGACTAATAAATTAAACCATGCTAATCTACCTAAAGCATTACCTTCTATAATTGAACAGATTAGACAGATATGTGAAACTCATAAAGAGGAAAAAGGTATAATACATACGCATACAAATTATATTACTAATTATATTCAAGGTAAAGTTAGAGATAGGAGTTTTGAGAGTTGCAGATTTTTATTTAGAGATGAACTCTCTCGTAATGAAGATATATTAAAACATCACGAAGAAAGCGAAGAACCAACTATATTAGTAAGCCCGTCTCTTGGATTAGGTATAGATCTTAAAGATGATCTAGCTAGGTTTCAAATTATAGTAAAGGCATCTTATTTGCCTTTAGGTGATAATAGAATTAAAAAAATGTTTGAAATAGATAAACAATGGTATACTAATAAAATGTTATCTAACTTTATACAGCAATGCGGTAGAGGTATTAGAAGTAAAGATGATCATTGTGTAACTTATGTTTTAGATGCTACCATATTTCATGCTATAATGCGTAATAAAAATAGACTACCAAAGTACTTTATTGAAAGATTTGTATAAATAATATTATGCAAACGTTTGAGGAATTCTATAATCAAAAAATGCTCGAGGAGCAACTACAAAAAATACTTGAAGGGTATATGCTCGAAGGGCAATTACTTGAAGAAAATATTTTTAAATCAACTCTGGCATCATTAAAGTCTATTCCCGATACTGCTTCATCTGCAGCCCAGGCAGTAGCAAATTTTCCAGGAGAGGTCGCAGCTTATATAGGCGCTATAGGAGATTATACTTTGAAACTCGGAATAGCTGGTGTAGGTGGCGCTGTTGCTGCTCAAGCTTTAGGAGCCTTACTTCAGCATGTTGCTGATAAAATGGATGCAGCAAGGGAAGATGAAGCCTACAAGAAAAGAAAACAAAGGGAAGTTATGGTTGAAACTGAATTTGAAAAAGCTTTAGCAGTAGGTGAAAAATTATCTGAAGAACAACAAATGAAATTATTAGAAGATATTTCAAAAAAATGGGCTGAAAAATATAAAATTCCAGAACCCAAACTTTTTGTAAAAGCTATGAGAAAAATTGGTGATGCTTTAAGTTCGAAATTAGGTACTATATTAGCAGCAGTATTAGCATTTATAGCAGCTAAAATGTTAATACCCTTTCCAACATTTTAAGTTTAATAATATTATGGAACACTTTGACAATTATTGTAACGAACAACTAAAAATGCTTGAAGAAGGTAAAATAGGTAGGGCGTTATCAGTAGGGAGACTCGCAGCAGGTTTAATGTTAGGTCAACCTGGTTCTGCAGATGCTGCAATCTATAATAATAATCCAGGTAATATAAGAACTTCACCAACTCAATGGAATGGTGAGGTAACTAAACCCGGAGAAGCATTTGAAAGATTTGAATCTATGCCTTATGGTATTAGAGCTTCAGCTAAAATTTTAAGAACATATGGTAAAAAGTATGGTATAGATACTATTAATAAAATTATTGATAGATATGCACCGCCTGAAGATAATAATCCTAATAATGCAAATTATGCAAGACATGTATCTAATGGTTCGGGATTTGGAGTAGATGAAAAAATAGATCTAAATGACCCACAAGTTCTTATGAAATTAATGAGACCGATTTTTGAATTTGAAAATGGTAGAAAAGAAGCTGCTAAGATTTCTGACGCTGATATTGAAAAAGGCGTTAAGATGGCTTTTTAGTTTTCTTCTTTTTCTTTTTAGGTAACTCCATATATAATCTTCGCTGCTTACCACCTGGTTGCCCTTTAAATCCAGAAATAGATGCTGTACTATGAGGTTCATTTAATTGAGGATTAATCGTTCCATATTTACCCCGAGGTCTTACCTTAACCGGTCTTTTAGTATCAGTCGGTGCTCTAAAATCTTCTAATATTTTTTTAACTGTGGAGTTGAAATCCATATAAATATTTAATATAATTGTATATATGCCTACAACTAAAAAAATTATATGCGTCGTAACTGGTAAACCTACGGTATATTCTGGTGATTTTCTACAAAAGAAAATTAATGAATATGGTAGTGAAGAAGAACTCTTGAAATATTATATATGTCGAGAAGTAAAAAGCTTTCTAAAAAAAGGATACGGTATAGATGATATTCGAAAAGTTATGAATGTCGATGATGATATTCCTTTTCCGGAACAAGATATTATAAATAAGATTGAGGAGATGTATCGTAAACAGAGTATATTAAAACAATTACCTACTTATAACGATGCATTAACTGGATTTACGTATAATAAATCTGATAACGACGTTGAAAATTTTATTAATGAATATATAATTAAGACATGAATTTAACACCATCAATAAGAGGAAATAACTTAGCTTTATACGATACTACTAATGGTAGTATCCATAAGACTATAGCATTACCGCCTGGTAGTTATAGTAATGTAATTATGAGTGGAGATAGAGTATCTGTAACCATTACACCATCATATGGTTTAGGTAGTATTAGAACATTTAGCGTCAAGACAGGTGCTTTAATTAGCGATATACGGGTTTAAAATGGGTGATATCGATATTAATCTCGCATCAGTAGATTGTGATCTTTCTGAATATACAGAATTTAAAACTAAATTACCTACGCTCTTTTTTGGATTTGTAATTAAGAATGAGTATGACAATAGACGTTTTAATATATCTGAAAAATTTAATCCCAGTAGACAAGTATTTCTTTTTGAAAGACCTGACGAGACAGTTAGTTTATTACCACTATACGGTACATATTTTAAGTTAAATTCAATAGGGAGAAAGCTAGCTTCAGTATTGCTAGAGCAAGATCTTAACAGAGATATGGATCTAAAATCATATCAAAATATACTTTTCGAATATAATGTAACATGTAATGACTATTATTCTTACTTAAATAAACGAATTTATCCTATAGATTTTGATTGTCTTGAAATGATTACGGACGATGAAAATTCTAAGGATCCTAAAATTCTACAACACCTTTTACAGCTTGATGAAGATAAGTTCGATTTTCATAAGTTTGGTGCATTTAAGCTATTAATTTTAGCATAAAAATTGTAAATAAATATCTATGATAAATGTAGTTAAACGAAGCGGAGAATCGGAGCCTTGGGATGTAGAGAGAATACATCGTGTAGTGGGATGGGCTATTGAAGGAATAAAAGGAGTAACTGTATCTGATGTTGAGATAAATGCTAGCTTACAAAAGAGAGACGGTATGTCAACTAGAGAGATACATGAAGTCTTAATTGATTCTGCTGTTAATCTCATAAGTTTAAATACTCCCAATTATCAATATGTGGCCTCCCGACTTCTTTCTTATCAGTTAAGAAAAGACGTCTGGGGAGGTAAAAATCCTCCTAAGTTAGTAGATTTTATTAATAAAAATGTACATGAGCATGATGTATATGATGAAGATATCTTAATGCTTTATAATGATACAGAAATTAACAAGCTTGATGAATATATTGATCATAGTAGAGATAATTTGTTTACATATGCTGGCATGCGACAGCTTTGTGATAAGTATCTAATTCAAGATAGATCGACTGGTATTATCTATGAAACGCCTCAGTTTGCATATATGATTATTGCAATGGTTTGCTTTGGTAAATATAAAGGTGCGCAGAGAATGTCTTATGTTAAAAAAGCATATGATTATTTCTCTAAATTTAAAATTAATATTCCAACACCTTTAATGGCGGGGGTAAGAACAAAGATTAGACAGTATGCGTCATGTTGTTTGATAGATATAGATGATACCCTACCTTCAATTTTTTCCTCGTCTACAGCAGCGGGGTATGCTACTGGTTCTCGATATGGTATAGGTTTAAATATAGGTAGAATAAGACCTATCAATTCTCCTATTAGACGAGGAGAGGTGGTCCATACTGGCGTTATACCTTTTCTTAAACTAATGGAATCAACAGTTAAATCGTGCCATCAAAATGGTATACGAGGAGGATCTGCTACTGTTAATTTTCCTTTCTGGCATTATGAAGTAGAGGATATGGTAGTACTAAAAAATAATTCTGGTACTGACGATAATCGTGTTCGTAAGCTTGATTACTGCATTCAATTTAGTGAGTTATTTTATAAACGATTTTTAAAGAATGAGGATATTACTCTTTTCTCTCCATACGAAGCTAAAGAATTATATGATGCTTTTGGTCATGAAAATTTTGATGAACTATATGAGCAGTATGAAAGAAAAACATCATTACGTTTTAAGAAAACTATCAAAGCTAGACAGCTTATGAGTCTTTTTGTAAAAGAAAGAGTCGAGACCGGTCGAATATATTATATGAATATTGATCATTGTAATCAAAGATCAGCTTGGGATACAGATGTTAAAATGACCAATCTATGTGTAGAAGTCTTACATCCCACTAACCCTTTGCAAGATACTAAAGATAAAGATGCTGAAATAGGTATATGTATCCTATCAGCTATTAACGTCTTAGAAATTCAATCTGATGCTGAAATGGAGAAAGTATGCGATATTATTGTACGTATTTTGGATCAGTTAATAGATTATCAAGATTACTTTTTACCAGCTGCAGAGAACTTTACTAAGAATAGACGGTCTTTAGGTATAGGTATAACTAATTTTGCTGCTTATCTTGCTAAAAAAGGTGTGGGCTATGAGGATAGCGAAGCTCCTAATGTTGCTGACGAATTAATGGAAAAGGTTCAATATTATCTTCTTAGCTCTTCATGTACTCTAGCAGAAGAAAAAGGACCATGTTCAAAATTTAATGAAACTAAATATAGTAAAGGATGGTTACCAACTGACGATTATAAGAAAGATATAGACGAATTTGTTACTCGTAAAAATAGTATGGACTGGGAAGGTTTACGAAGCAGAATAAAAGAATCAGGACTACGACATAGTACAGTTTCTGCTATTATGCCCTGTGAGAGCTCTTCGGTAATACAGTGTTCTACAAATGGCATAGAACCTATTAGATCTTATATTACCTATAAGAAATCAAAAGCTCGTACGTTGCCCGTTATAGTACCTAACTACTCATCCTATAAAAACAAATATACTCTTGCATATGATATGAAAGATAATACTGGTTTAATTAAGGTAGTAGGTGCATTGCAAAAATGGGTTGATATGAGTATAAGCGCTAACATATATTATAACTACGCTCATTATGAGAATGGTGCTTTACCAGATGCAAAAGTAATTAAAGAACAGTTGTTAGCATATAAATTAGGTTGGAGAACCGGTTACTATCTTAATACTGATGATGGTGATAAACAAAGTAGTGCAGAAGAAGAAAATGGTTGCGAGTCCGGAGCTTGTGCGTTATAAATAAAGATATGGCTGATAAAGAAGATAAAGTCCCAGAAAATGTGAAAGGTTCTTTTTACGTAGACGAACAATGTATAGACTGTGATGCTTGCCGTGATGTTGCTCCTGGATTTTTTACTAGAAGCCACGATAATGGTTATAGTTATGTATATAATCAGCCCTCTACTGAAGACGAGAAAGAATTATGTATGGCAGCGTTAGAGGACTGTCCCGTGGAGGCTATAGGTAACGATGGAGAATAATTTTATGGAAACTGTTTTAAATACGAAAAATGTTGATACGACTAAGCAGCCAATGTTCTTAGGTGAAGATTTGGCTTTACAAAGATATGATAGGTTTAAATATCCTAAGTTTTTTGATCTATGGAGAAAGCAAGAAGAGTTTCATTGGCTCCCAGAAGAAGTATCCCTAACAAAGGATAGAAATGATTATGAGAACTTAACCGATACAGAGAGATTTATTTTTAATAGTAATCTTAGATGGCAAACTATGACCGATAGTATGCTATCTAGAAGTATTCATAATATTAAAAATTATGTATCTAATCCTGAATTAGAGATATGTATGACTACTTGGGCTCGTTTTGAGACTATTCATAGCTATTCTTATACATATACACTTCAAAATATAGCTAAAGATGCTACTCAGTTTTTTGATTCAATCTTAGAAGATAAGGAAATAGTTAAGAGAGCCAAAGAGATTAGCTCTGCATATAATACTCTACTTGGTGATGATAGTAATGATATTAAGCAAAAAATATTTAATGCCGTGCTATCAACTCAGATTACTGAAGGATTATCCTTTTATACTTCATTTGCTTGTTCGTTTTTCTTCGGATATAAAGGTAAGATGGAAGGTAATTCTAAAATTATTGGCTTAATAGCTAGAGATGAAAACTTACATGCTGCTATTACTCAGAATATTATGAAGTATTGGAGAGAGAATGAAGATGAAGGCTTTCAAGGAATACTAAAAGACAACGAACAAAAAATATATGATATGTATGGACTAGCTGTAGAAAATGAGAAGAAATGGGGAGAATACCTTTTCTCACAAGGATCTTTACTTGGTATTAACTCTGAAATGTTAAGTGGTTATATCGAGTGGCTCGCTAATAACAGGCTTAAATCTCTAGGTTATAATAAAATATTTGATCAATCTACTAATCCTATCGGCGGGTGGTTAAATAGCTTTACTGATAGTTCTAAGGTCCAAGTAGCGCCTCAAGAAACAGAAATTAGTTCATATAAAATAGGTGCTAGAGATACTGAAATTTCTTCTGAAGAATTTGATGATTTCGATCTTTAGTATAAATAATTCTATGGCAAATTATATAGCATCAATCAAAAAGAAATTAGAAGGTCAAAGGGATATTGAACTATCTGATTTAGAAGTTTATTTAACTAATAGAGTCGCTATAGGCGAACATCCTCATATCGGAGAGGAAATTGAAAAGAAGCTTGAAACTATTGATAGTTTACAATCAAAAATTGAAACTATAGATAAGCTTTTCCCTCAAAGTGTTCCTGAAGAATCAACCGATAGTTGATTAAATAGAATACGAGGATATAATCTTTAACTATGAATAAAAAATATATTATCATTGGAGCAGTAATTGCTGTAGTTGCATATTTTGCAATGTGCGGTAAGTGCGAAGCTCAAGAAGTAAAGCAAGAAAAAACATGGAGCGTAGCAACTGAAGTTGGTTACTACGAATCAAGAATCTCCGGAGGATTGGTTGGTGCAGAAGACGCTCCTTATATTAAAGCATCTACAAAGATTGGCGATTTTTACGGCTTGTCTTTAGTAGGTGGAGTTGAATATGTACAGGACAATGAAGCTGATCAACTTCATGGCTCTATTGGTACAAAACTTTCAACCCCTATTGGTAGTATTGATACCCGATTAGTTGCTCACAAGAAAGAAGATGCAGATGCTACCTTTGAACTTGTTGGTACTTACGGCGTTAATTTACTAAAATTCGTTGATACTGAACTAAGCTTAAGTGTAGAAAATGGATCATATGAAATATCTCGTGATACTCTAGACCCCATTTATACCCCAGCTATATTAGTTTCTAAAACCTTTAACACTGGTACGTTTGATATTATTTTCGGCGGTGAATACGGTGCATCTTATGGGTTTGATGAAGACTATGAATATGTACACGGTTTTGTAAGAGCTGAAACAATCGTTAATGATGTTGCAAAGCTATTCATTCAAAGTAATTGGGTAAATAGTGATGTTGTTTTTGCAGATGGTATTACATATAGTGATGCAGAACTTGATTTTGATCAATCAGTTACTGCTGGTTTAGCTTTTACTTTCTAAATAATATCTAAACACAATAAGCCCCCTACTGATAATCTCGGTAAGGGGCTTTTTTT